>Ga0172379_10000086_pt1 | contig 234561 bp, 240 predicted proteins | sample GrowelOW334metaG_FD_119756 | JGI IMG/M metagenome (GOLD analysis project Ga0172379, IMG submission 119756) | Groundwater microbial communities from an aquifer near a municipal landfill in Southern Ontario, Canada - Groundwater well OW334 metaG | ecosystem: Environmental > Aquatic > Deep...
CCCGACAGGTTGGGAAACGCATCAGCCGCCGCTTTATTATGTTCTCGGTGCGGGACTTATGGGCGTGTTTCATGATTTTAAAGCAGCTCAGTATATGAATACTTTCATTCTGTGGTTATTAATCGGCATGGTCGGGTTGGGGCTGAAAGTTGTGTTTAAGAATACCTCCCAAATTCTGTTGGGAATGTTTGCTGTAGCAGCTCTCCCGATGCTCAATATTTTCCCACCCATGGTGACAAATGAACTGCTGAATACCTTTTGGATCGTATCGGCAGTAGTGGCGTTATTGTACCTTCTGCGTTCGAAAGAGAATAAGCATATCGTGCTTTCGCTTATTTGGATTACGGTCAGTCTTATATTGGGGTTCTGGACCAAAATTTCGATCATTACCGCTATTCCGACGTTGATGGCGGGTTTAGCGATTGTGTATCTGAAAAATAAACCGAAGAGAAATCAATTGATCGCACTCAGTGCGGTTTTTGTGATGATAACAGTTGTTGCTTCGCTGCCGGTTTTTCGATCAGGTTCCAAATCCGAGGCACCATCAAATATTGCTTCATCCGTAAAAAAGATAAACGTTACCGCGAGGCCTGTTGATTTTTACTTTCGTTTGGATTGGATACCGAAAATGGACATGTATACGACCCAGTATTATTCCCTTCTCGGAGGTGCCTGGAACAGTTTTTGGACAGACGGCCATAATGCAGTAACCCCTTTTGTAAGCTTTCATAAAAAATCACTGATTCTTTGGCTGTTGGGATTTATTCTCTTGCCGATTTCGATGTACGGTCTCATGCGGTTAAGAAAAAGAGATTGGAGTGCTGCTGTTGTTATGTATACACTGAGCGCATCGATGCTCGGCATGTATGTCGTGTATAACTTCATGAGCAATCATTATTCAGCAGTCCGGCTGACGTATGAGATGGCGATTGTCGTACCGTATGCATTCGGTATTGCGTCAGCCGCAGAAAACAAGAAGCTGATGTGGGTTCTCTCTGTTCTTTTGGGAATTCAGTTTATTGTTCTGGTATCTTTTTTCTGGATTCTGCCGTGGTGGCATGTGACTCAATGAGAAGCCTGAACTGATTTTTTTCCTGCAATGAAGCCTTTTACTATGCGCGGAACTGCCTGCGGATCTTTTACCAGCTGATACGGGAGCCGTCTCAGCAAACTCAGAACATTCTCAATACGTGAGAAGTTTTTCCCCAAAAAGTAGCCGTAGTTAAAGTTGTTTCCGTCAACCACATTCTGGCTACTGAAATTATTTCGAGTTCCCCCCTGATGAAACCGGTGATGGTACACAAGAGCCTCAGGTAAAAATACAATGGAGTTCTTCCAGCGCTTGGTAATTCTAAGTCCAACATCAACTTCATTGTATGAAAAAATTGGTGGCGAAAGTTTCTCGTCAAATCCACCCACCTCTTTAAGTGTTTCTCGTCTGAAAGACATGTTACAGCCGTATGGAAAATCAACGAAGGTTTGTCTTTCGGATGAAAAGTTCTTTTTAAATATTGCTCCGTACCAAATAATTTTTCCCACTTGTTTTTCAGAAGTGGTTTGTTCCCCATCGTTTAGTACTCGTCCGGCAACACCCATAATTTCTGGATTACTGTATGCGCTAATATGCGCAGGAATAGTTGTTTCGGTTATTTCTACATCATCATCAAGGTATAGTATTAAATCCGATGTTGCATGTTGCCACCCGTAATTTAAGTACTTGCACGTGTTTGGTGTTTCGAAATGCGTAAGGGCGAGACCCTTACGGTTGGGAAAATGGGAGCGCAAAATATCATAGTTTGGCTTGTCCGATTGGTCTATAACAAACACTTCAAGATCGGTTCTTTTAGATTCGTTGCCAAGTTGCTCCAAGAGCTTCAGTACGACATTCGGCCGGTTTAACGTGCCGATAATGACGGTTATTCTCGGATGGTAAGCAGCTTCTTTTTCTCGATTTGCCATACTACTTCAGCTCCTACTATGCCCGTAAAGGCAAGAACTATTAAACCACTACTGAGGGCGATTAACCCTCCGAAATATGTATACGTAATTGATGCAATTAACCATGAAAGAGCAACTGCACAGATATTTATGCATGTGAGCACGTATTGTTTCCCCAGAACGATCAGGGGTTGAAAGTACAGCTGGCTGATTCCCCACCCGATTGCCGGGATCAAGAAATACGGAAACAACGAAATTAGTATTTCGACGTTTTGTTGCGTAAACTTACCACCGGTAAGCAAAATCCGCATAAAAAACGGTGCGACGAAAAAAATGAACGCCACTATAAAAACCGTCATGACAAACCCCGCTAATTTTGCCTTATTAACCTGCGAGTCAGCTTTCAGAAAGTTCTTAGTATGGATGAGCTCCACTAAATGCGGGAACATGACGGTCTGTACCCCGATGGTCATAATGCCGACCAGTCCTGCGAAAAGTTTGGAGACAAGGTTCACGTACACGATATAGCCTTCGGGCAATCGGGCAGAAAAAGAACGCATGAGGATGCTGTCGAATCTTACGGCAAGTGAACTGATAATCAGCGGAACCCACGCAATAAAAAGTATCAGAAGTTCTGATTTAGTACCCGGTTCAAAAAAGCTTTTAAGTGCGGCTTTGAAGTAGCTGAGAATTCTGTATGGGAAGACGACGTTAAACTGGAAGGCGATGGTCGCGACAAACCCGACAACCATACTCCATATTCCGATATGCGGAGACAGTGTGATAATAAGCGAGAGGTTGATGATGCTTCCGGCAAGGTATGCGAGGGACGGAATAACAAGTCTTCCTTTGCTGTATAAGTATGCGTTGCCGAACGTACCGACAATAATGAATGTCATCGAATAGGTCATCCAGCGCATGAGCGATCCGGTAAACGCGACAAAGCTTTCTCCTCTCGAACCGAACAGAGCGTGGAGTATCTGAGTTGAAAAAACGTCAAGCAAAAGAGCGCACGCAAGCATAATAAGGCTGAGGTAAATCACCATCTTTATGAAATAGACATTGCCCTCATCTTCGTTTTTCAGCTGTTTCTTTTTCAGAAGGGGCAGATATGCGTCATTGAGGGTTCCGGTAATTATCGTTATAAGAATTGTTGGCAGCGTGACAGCTGAAACGAAGGCATCAAGTTCCATTCGTGCTCCAAAGATCCGCGCGACGATAATCTGACCGATAATCTGGATTGCCGTAACCAAACCGATGGTGAGTGATATTATTCCCGCACTGCGTTTCATATATACATAGTATAAATCATATTGGTCTTAATGTCTGAGAGTCTCAATGTCTCAGTGTCTATATTCAAACTCTCGAGGCGCGACGCTCTGACTTTCAGACATTTAGACGTTCAGACAATCATAATCCCCACGAGTAGAGTGCCAATGGCCAGGGATCGTCTTTGGCCTCTTTCAAACTCTCGACGCGGAATTCGAGCTTTAAGTTCTTCTTTGCATATTCCTTCACGTCATCCGGTAGAAAGCTCTGCCAATCTTCCATTATCAACAAACCCTGGGGGTGTTTGGCGATAAGGGTCCGAAAGTCCTTCACTGTTCCGTATATGTATACCCCGGCCGTATGATGTTTGTATGGTGTTGTGGTAAATTTCCAAAAGTAGGCGTTTGAATATCTTCCCATGTACCATGCTTCCGTATCAAAAATGTTGCTGATAATGTACATTTTCATGAAGTTCGGAAAACGTTGCTTCAATTTGGCATAAAATTCACGGTAATTTGCGATCTGTACATCCCCGTATTTGTCAATATTGGGGTTGTAATACACCCGAGGAGTTCTCACGATCTTATACGAGGTTACATATAGAACAACTATCATTAACAGAGGGATGAGCCATGCTTTTTTCGGGAGGTAGTATTCACCGACCTTTGCCCAAAAGATTCCGAAGTATAAATACAAAATTCCAAAGAGTGATACCACATACCGTATATTAAAAATATACTGTTGGAAAGTCGCAAGTAACAAAACCACGCATGCATATGCGAATACCGCATAACTCAATCTGCGGTTCTTTTTAAACATCCACAAAAACCCAAGTCCCGAGAAAAGACTGACCAAAGTGTATTTATACGCAAGCAGTTTTACGACTTGGTACAGGTGATTGAATCGGAAAATTCCTTCCGGTACAACCCGAATGTCAAATGCGAGGAGTATGCCGACTGTTATGAATAGCACTGCGAAAACCGGCGGCAGAAGCTTTTTGAGGTTCATAACTTTTACACCGGCAGTAATGAACCCGAAATACAACACCCACAGCATTCCGCCTATGAGATGCAGACCCGACGCCAAAGATAATAGAATAATTATTCCGGCATGGCACCACACTGCTTTTCGGCTCTTAATTTCCTGAGATTTTATCAGCAAGAGCATGACGACGAGGACTATTGTTTCTAAAGCACTGTATGGTTTTGCTTGTGTGGCGTATGCAAGATTGAGATGTGAAAATGTATAGAGGAATGCGCCGACTATCCCTCCCCATAAATTACTCATTTTTTTTGCAAGGAGATATATGGCGATGATCCCGATAATAAAAACGATTGCTGAAGGTATCCGTGCCGAGAATTCGGAAATACCAAAAATTTTGAAGGAAAGAGCGATAGTCAACATATGGAGGCGCTGATACGCAATTCCGGGAGAATTAAATGCCTGCAAAAAACCAAGCTTACCTGAAATCCATTGCAACGCTACCCCAGACACGTACGCCTCGTCGGCCCAAAAAGAATAATTGAACATATATATAATCTTAACAGGTCTTAAGATAAAACAGTCTAAATGTCTTTAAGACACTCAGACACTCAGACGCGTGACGCTCAGACATTCTTCATTCATTCAATTCTTTTGTCTCTTTTCTCCAGGTTTTCATCTGTTCATAATATTGGAGATCATACGGAGTGAGTGACTTCCCTATTGTCAAATGGCGTATCGTAACGGGGTTTGTTTTTTCCACGATAATCCTTCCCTCCCATTCGATGGATTTTTCGATCCAGATGTTTATCTCTCCAGATTTCCAGTTAAGGGGTACGGTAAAAACAATCATGTTGTCGCTCCAATGATCTGTTTTTATTTCCCCCTCCCCGCGCATCAATCTTGAACGGTTGTATGTGTTATCACCGAAATGGTCTCCGTACAGAACAACCTTGACACCCTGATACACGAGCGTTGGCTCGATTATCGGATCGGTCGGATCTTCGCGCAGCCATGCCATGTAATGTAGGACTTGTATATACAAATAGATACCTGCGAAAAATAGGGTTATCGTCAGCGTTAAGGCAGTAAGTACCCTTAAAAAATTTCCGACGGTTTTGAATGTGTAATCAATGACGCGACTCATGCCATGAGTTACCAATGAATCAATACTGCGAAGACCGCCTGAAAGTGCATAAACCTTATCACTGATTGTAACAATAGGACTGAACGCTCCGAAAAGACTGGTGAATGTACGTATAGTCACTCCTGCGGTGAGGAATGCGAATGCCCATACTGCAGATTTCTCCGCTACCCAGCTCATGTGCGCAAACACCAAAAGCGGCGTGGCTGCAAAGAAAAATAATGCAATGCGGAACGAGTACGAGCCGCTCAGCCGGTATGCAGCAGCACACACAAACCACCAAAGCATCGGCAAGGCGATGCTCATATCAGAAGAAGTCCGAATGAGAAATGTTTCAATCCATATCCACGCTATTATGGGAAGCACCGAAGGTCGGCTCAGCACCCGCAAAGTCTCGGTAAGAGTATTCCTGTCTTCGGTGGACGTTGCATGACGCCCTGCAGCAAGATATAGAATGTACAAAAGTATCGGGATGCTGTATATGAAGAAAATCTTCCACGAGTGCTCCGTCGACGCATAGTACGAAAGCTTTTTGTATATGAAGTTTCTTAATACTTCGCGGTCGGTAAGCAGTTCCTTTTTTGAAAATGAGTAGCGGGTAATAAAAACGGGAGAATTACTGCTCAGCACCATTCGTTGGTTCGGATTTTTTTTGGATTTCAAAGAAATTTCGAACACGTACTTTACGTTTTTTGAATCTTTGATTATCGGCAATCCGAAATCGATGAATGTTTCGGGCATTAGCTGAGGCGCGGTAATGGTGCTGACGGCATATCGAGTGTTGCTACCGAATCTCCTTAAGCTGAAGTGGATACTTCCTTCAAGCGGAATTTTTTGATCGAATTTCAGCGAGACAATTCCGAGATTCATTTCGGAAGCAGTAAAAGTTCCCACGATTCTTTGAGGTTTGGTAACAATATCTACGTGTTGGTTTGCGGATAGCACAGTAGGGCTGAAGTCAGAATTTAAGAAATATGCCAAGGCAGAAATGCCTGACACCACAACTATCATTAAACCTGCTGCAACCCTAACTAAGCCCGTAATGAATATTTTATGCTGCATTACTAGTGCGTGAAATTGATTTAACAACCGATAATAAAGCGATGCCGAGGAGCAATCCGAATGCAGAGAATGTCATAAACAAACCGGTATAGTAAAACAGTTGCGGTCGGTAAATCAACGTGTAAGAGCCGGAATCAATCTCCGGTTTGTCGATAACCCACTTATTGGCGTAACCGTACAACAGAGAATGTTGTGCGTTAATCGGTTTTTGGAACAGATAGTGCAGTGAAAAAAATTTCAAACCGTCGGACTTGTCTGAATATATTTTCCAGTTGTCATCATACGACTCCAAAAGAGCAACTTCAGCCGTTCTCACGTTTTTGGCTATTTTGAATTTGTATTCGGTAGAACTTACCCTTTCCAAAGGAATGTCATTCGAAAGAATTTGGGAAGAAAGAAATCGATCCCTTACTTTATAAAGAGTGAGCGGACCGTCTGATGCAATTTTGTCAGCGAGTGTAGCAAGACTGCTCTCGGCTATTTTGTCGTCTACAAACCGGGAATCAACATCATGGCGAAACAGAATATAGCGAATGTTAAACTCCGACAAATTTTTTGCAATAAGGGAAACGTTGTTCTTTTCAAGTGAGGTATACAATCGTTTTATTGTCTTAAAATTTCCTTCCTGTCGCGAAGAACCGTACCCCGGCGTTAAGTTAATGGATGAATAGTTAAAAAGTTGCGCACTCATCCAAGCACCCGAATATCCCCATGTGTAGTAATCAAATGCGGAGGTATTTTTGGGAAGGATCAGTACTCTGCCCTGTTCGGTTTTTTCGTTGAAGCGCGCTGCCATTTTGTACCAATAATCCGGGATACTGATGATGTTGGTGAAGATTTTCGCGAAAATAAACGGTGATCCGAGGAAAAGAATGAGAACAAACCCTGAAAGAGTGATAAATCTGCGCCAAACCGTATTGGAAATCAGACTCACCGACGCTGTGATGAAATATGGCAAAGCAAGAACCAACAGAAAAGGAAATTTTATGTCGCTTGCCCGGTAAATACCGAAATACTGGATCTTCTGCAACAAAATTTTATATAAATCGCCGAATGGCGGTGCTGTTCCTTTAGTCAGAAAAACTCCCGAAACAAACAGAAGCGAAAAAAATATTGTAACTACAAGTGAATTACTCAATAACGTCGATGCACTTCTCTTTCGGAGAAGTATAAAGAGAAGTGCGGCATACACAATAAACATAATAATTATGCCCGGATCCCGATACCAGGAAGCATACTCAAAAAAAGGCTTTCCGTACCCGTCCGTTTTATCAAACCAGTAAAATTCAAAGAGTGTGAGAGCTCCAAGAATAGGTGTCTTTAACAGTGAAGCCGCGGAAAAATTACTTACATACACTACGGCGTTTGCAAACGTTGACTTCAGTAATTGTGTGAACGGGAGAATCCAGAATGCATTCGAACTCAACAGCACAAATATTAGTGAAAGAACCTTGAGGACATTCTCTCGTTTACGGGTGCTCACTATCAGAATCACGGTGATGTAAATTGACATGACAATTAGCACAAGCCCAAAGAGTGCGATATTCAATGATGTGACGCTGAGAATAAAAAAAAGCACGAATAGTTTAAAAAGGGTAACTGTCCGAATCCCGGGATCATCAAAAAGGTTTTTCACTTCGAGAAGTATGAACGGTGTCAGCGAAAACATATAGCCGTAGGAAGGAAACCATTGGAACATCATGACGTAAAACGGGTTGAAAACGTAAAAAAGTGCACCCAGAAGTATGCTGCTCGAAGGCGCTGATCGGATTGATTTCAAATAATGATACATACCCAGAAACGGTACGGCAAGAAATGCGCCCAAGAAAGTCTTTTGCACAATGGAAATCGGCAAAAGTGTATGCAGTACATAAACAAGGAAATTATTCACTACCGGAGTAAAAAACAAGTTTGAAGACCCGAACCCGAAGTAGGAAAACCATACCGATAATGAATTGATGAATGTATTCTGTGGGGCAATACTCGTGTATGTTTCTCCCCCAATAATAAGCTGGTGGTTTCCGAACCAAAAAAAAGGAATAATAAAAAGCACTATAGCAACTAGGTTTTCTGTTTTTAATACTTTTTTGAACATGCTATTTGTACGACAAAATCAATTGATACTGATCGTAAGAGATATGATACAATTTTGTTGGTTTGAAGAATAGGACTAAATTATTATTATCAATTTTAGATTTGATATGTACAAAACCATCAAAGCATGTCGGATTTGCGGAAATAAGAATCTTAAGACGATTATCAATCTCGGCGACCTTACGTTAACCGGAGTATTCCCGAAGAATGTGCATGAAGAAATTGAGAGCGGACCCCTTCAGCTTGTCAGATGTGTCGGTGATAAAAAAACAGCATGTGGTTTGGTACAACTGAAACACTCCTTTGAACAATCCAAAATGTACGGAGACAATTATGGATATCGTTCAGGATTGAATAGAACGATGGTTGACCACCTGAAAGATATATTCGTATTGGCAACAAAAGCAGTTACCCTGAAAAATAAAGATCTCATTATAGACATTGGTAGTAACGACGGAACACTTCTTAATAATTACGATCAGAAAAAATATACTCTTGCAGGAATTGATCCGACCTCTAAAAAATTTAGAGACTATTACCATAAGGGTATAAATGTTTTTCCTGAATTCTTCTCTGCCGAGCTTGTTGCTAAGAAGTTTCCCGGCATGAAGGCTAAAATTATTACTTCAATCGCCATGTTCTATGATTTGGAAAATCCCCTTGCCTTTGTTGAGGATATCTATCGAGTTCTTGATGACAACGGAGTATGGATTTTTGAACAAAGTTATTTTAAATCAATGGTAAAGGTAAATGCTTATGACACTATTTGCCACGAGCATTTGGAATATTACACAGTGCGCCAGATAAAGTGGCTGCTGGATCAGGCCGATATGAAAATCATACACGTCGAGCTTAACGACACGAATGGCGGAAGTTTTCTTGTTACCGCAGCTAAAAAGAAGTCTGGGCTTAAAGAAAATACGACATTGATATCACGCATGTTGAAAGAGGAAACTGCATACGGTCTCAGTTCAGATAAACTGTATGTCCAGATGAAGGAAAAAATACTGGCACATAAAAAAGAGCTGAAACAGCTTTTGAAGAAGCTGCGTATGGAGGGAAAAACCGTTGTCGGTTGCGGAGCATCGACGAAAGGAAATGTAATTCTCCAATATTGCGGACTCACCGCAAAAGATATTCCGATTATCGCGGATGTTAATGAATACAAACATGGTCGTGTCACCCCGGGTTCAAAGATCCCTATTGCATCCGAAGAAGAAGTACGTAAGCTTCACCCCGATTATATGTTGGTATTGCCCTGGCATTTTAAAGCTAATCTTATCAAACGTGAGGCATCATATACGCAGTCCGGGGGAAAGCTGATTTTCCCGCTGCCGAAAATTGAAATATTATAATGCTGGATTTTATCCGCAAAAGTAAATTGGTCGGATTTCTTTGGAATGCAGTATTTGATGCGCGGACATTCATAATTCTTAAATGGGTTTTTCGGGTTAAAAAAATCGGACATTCGGTTGTCGTTCATCCCGGATTTCTTGTTTTTCATGGAGCCAATAATATTTCGGTAGGCAATAATGTCTGCCTTGCTGATGCATTGTTGAATGCCGGCTACCGGGAAGGATCAATAACTATAGATGACTATGTTTTTTTCAGTCCCCGGGTAATGATACATGCACGAGGGCATGATTATGAACGGTTCGGAAAAGCAAGAATGGATTCGATTGTAGAAAAACCGATTCATATTAAAAAAGGTGCATGGATCGGCGCTGGCAGCATGATACTTGCCGGTGTAACTGTCGGAGAGGACAGTGTTGTTGCCGCAGGATCCGTGGTCACGAAAAATGTTCCTCCCCGATGTATTGTCGCCGGTGTTCCCGCAATGGTGATAAAAAAATTACATGAGTAAACCGCTTCTTTCTATTTGCATAACAACTCTCAATCGTGCGGTGTTTCTCGATGCCTGCCTTGCAAGTATTGTAAAACAACTGACTCCCGCTACTCTACCTCTAGTCGAACTGATTATTTTGGACGACAACAGCAAAGATGAAACCGATGCGGTTGTTGCAAAATATACCCGAAAATACCGAAATGTGAGGTATTTCAAAAACCCTGAACGTGTAGGCTTGGCAAAAGGAATTCACCAGGTATCCTGTTATGCGACGGGTACGTACACATGGTTTTTCTCGGATGATGACGGAATGTCCGGAGATGCGCTGTCGACGGTACTTGAAGCCATCAAGAAGAAGACTGACGTGATGTATCTTAATATCGATTTATTCACGAAAGATTTTAAAACCCTGATTCAGGCGAATCTTTTACACCTCTCGGGGAATGTACTCCTACCGGGCAAGCGGGATTTTTTCCGGTTTCTCGGACAGTATTTTCCGGACATGTTTACTATTGATTGGTTTACGACATATCTGTCGAACCTGATTATCCGTACCAAAGTTATAGCGGGATCAAAACAGGACATAGATGAATATGTCGAACACAAAGACATTGCGTATTTTCCTCAACTGTATTCCATCTTTCAAAACTCACACGATTTATCTTTTTATATCGTAAAAAATTCCGTAGTACATTTCAGATCGGATAATGCCTCTTATGCAAAAAAAACGAAGTATCAGAATTACTCTTTTACCAAACGCATATATACTCATCAATATATCACGTTGATAAAGACTAATTGGCAGTATATGAGTCCCGGATTTCTGCTACTGGCAGCCGAAAAACTTCTCTTCATGTTTGGGAGGTCAATCTTTGCCTTTTTCGGAATCTAGGGTTTGTAGGAATTTGTCGACGAGTTTTGCCCGCGTACTCCATGCCCACTTGTTTTTAAGTTTTGCGACGGTATCCTTCTGGGGCTTGAGTAATCCGAGTCTTTTGTCATTTGTCAACAGATCCACAACCGCGCCCGAAAATTTGTCGAGGTTATATGGCTCTATTTTCAGGCACCCTTCTTTGTATACATTTTTCAAAGCAGGAAGATCAAACATGACAACCGGCAAGCCTGAACAAAGTGCCTCAGCGGCAACCATGCCGTTATTGTCGTAAACCGTCGGATGAATGAACAGTCGCGATGCACCGTAGATGTGGAATTTTTCTTTTCCGTTTACATACCCCAACCACGAGATGTGCTTATCCAAACCCAAAGATGTCGCCCGAGACTTCAGGGAACTTTCAAATGCCTTTTCTCCGTTTCCGATAATGGCCAGCTTTGCCTGCGGGACTGTATCGAGAACTTCCCTCCATATAGTAAGAAGTTTGATAATTCCCTTTTGCGGGTGCAGGCGACTACAGAACACTGCGTCGTATATCTTTGTTTGTGTCTCAGGAGTGTTACTTGTCAGCTCCGTATTCACACCTCCGTAAACGGGTAAAACATACTTTTGCTTTTTAATCGGAAAGCGCTTCAAATCAACATCGTTCGTGATGAAGCAATAATCGAAACGACTAAAAATAAGCCGAATCATCACTAATTGGTACAGGTAATATACGAGGTATTTTATCGGGGGGAATCCGTATCTTCTGACAATATTTTCAATGGGGTTCGGGATAAAGAGATACAGGCTTGCGATCCAGCGGAATTTATACTTACTTTTCAGTAAGTAAACCGGAACAACGTCCGGCCCAAAATCTGAACAGCTATAAAAATAATCACGATCGTTAATTGTGTTATTACTGAAGTACTGTTGGTAAAAGTTCCAAATATATGTGCACTCTTTTATGTGAGATCCAAAAGAAAATTTAGTAAACGGATAAGGGATTTGAACGATTGATACTTTCGTTAAATCATGAATATTTTTTTTGAAGGTTTCAGGTTCGGTGGTCAAGATAACAAAATTATATTTGTCGGAAAGCTCGTTGATAATCTCAAGTAATATCTTTGTATTACCTCCCATCGAACCGTCAGGACTCGTGTAGATTGCGCTTACGTAAAAATTCACTTTATTCATGGTCTTCTCAAAACAATAAACAATGCATCACCGTTTTTGAAAACATTTTCGACTAGCGATATGGGGAGGTACAAAATATACGCGAGCTTAAAAAGCACATTGAGTATTTTCGGATTCCGAATATGCAGTGTGCGCGTCAGGCTGTCGCCGAAATAACCCATGAAATAACTTTTGGCAGTTATGGTTTCCAGGCCGTGTTTATGTGCGAGCTGTATAATTTTTTTCTCCGAAAGAATGTGCTGATGCGTGTCGTCATAATACCCGCTCCAATTATCCTGAAAAACAGCCCGACTGAAGCTTTTTAAGTTAGGGGTAGAAATAACAATTAAGCCGTTTTTTAAAGTAAGCTGTTTGACTTTCTCCATAAATTTATCGACGTCGGCCACATGTTCTATTACGTGGGATGCGCGTACTACGTCGAACTTTTTGTCTATTTTGATTTTCTCGAAGTTTCCCGGAAACAGACGGACACCGTTTTTAATTGCGAGAGCTCCCGCGCTTTTGTTTATTTCAACGCCGTACGTTTCCCAGAGTTTTTTGTCGAGCATGGAAAGAAACAGTCCGGTGCTGCAGCCGATATCCAAAATGGACAGTTTTTTATTCGCAAAAGCATAGGAAAACCCGGGGTTTACGAACGGAGATAGAAGCACGGAAAGGAAATTACGGGTTTTATTGAAGTATGATGCATATGCTCCGTTCCATGTTCTCCGCAACCATGAGATGAGTTTATGTTCCCTGTCTTCAAAAATAAAGCGCTCGTAAGCTTTATAAAATTCGTCACCTCTCATCAGATTGCTCACGATAGTATGGATGTCTTTCTTTTTATCTATTTTAAGAACGGTCATGTATATTTTTCGCTAACTTAATAATTTGTTGTACCCTGTTGGAATAAGTGTGATACTTTTCTACCCTGTTTTTTCCCCTGTCGGATATTTTTTTTCTCAGCTCCGGACGGTCGATGTAATACTTAATTTTATCGAACCAGTCGTCTTTTCCCGTCGCAACTATTAATTCTTCGCCTAATTTAAAATATTTTGAAATGCAGGAAACCGAATCGACAATTTCAAATCCCCCGGCTGCAGGAATCTTAAATGTCCGCTCGTTGCAGTCACCGCCGAAACGTTGTTGATAGTCTTCATGCACATTGATGGAAATTGCGGTCGAGTTATATATTTTGCGCTCGTCCGAAAGGTGCAGTTTCGGTTTCTGGATATTTCTTAATAACCCGATATTAAAATATTGTCCTGCTTTTTGCAGCAGTCCTTTATATTTATCAAGCATTGTCCAATCTTGTCCGTAGAATTTAACGGAGTATTTGTCTTTTAGCGGCATAATGACTTCTTTAAAAAAAGAAGCCTTGCCGGGCAAGTTTGTTCCCACATAAGCAATGTCGCTCTCAAACCGCTTGTCAAACTCCGGGAAAATAACCGTTGCGTCGCACGCAAGCGGGATGGTCTCGAAATTTTTCCCGGTAACTTTGGTAAACCCGTCCATCCTCTCATCTTCCTGTTCGACGGTGTGAAAGAAAATGTCTCCCAATAACCCGGATTGAATCTGTGCAACCTTTCCGGATTCGTCTTTCAAAGATGGGGCTTCGTTTATTCGCGCTTTAGAAATAGGAGAATTCCAAAAATCGATTTTCGTAAACAGCACCATTCCTTTTTTACGGTACTTCATGAGAAGTTCAAGATTCAAAAATTTCTGATAGTAAAAATGACTTGATGTCATAAAAATATCCGGCTGTACCCGTTCTAAAAATACCGCAAGTTTTTCATCCTGGGTAAACGGGAAAAAACGATGCCCGAGTTTTTCGAAGGCATTTTTATATCCGTTGAAAATTGTTCGGTATGCATAGATAGTTTCGGGCGACGGTATATGATATGCGATTTTCATGACCTAGAAGAATTTCTCAGCAAATTAAATAAAGCAATTTTTACTCTTGGCGGAATAGTATAAATGGAAATCCATTGAACTACGTTATAGATCCGATCAAACAAATTCATCGAGTAGCCACCTACCCCATTATTTTTATTGCGGATCTCCAGTGTCGATAACTCAATCTTTTTGAGCCGTTTAAATGTCGCGGAAGAATTATGTTCTCTATACCGCAAGGTCACAAACGGAAGATTCGCAAATTCATATTTCGTCCCTATTCTGAAAGACATATCGATGTCTTCTGCCGGCGGGTATGCGGGGTTATATAAACCTACTTTGTCAAAACACTCTTTACGGATCATTGCCGTCGGTTGTGCTACCGGCGAATAACGGAATATTGTCTTACGCAAACTTTTGTCGTCGGTTGCATACTTACGGATACTTTTGTCGGTGGTACCGTCAAAAAATTGCAGATAGCCCCCGACAATACCCACACTTGGGTGTGCTTCCATGAAATCGAATTGTTTCCGAATTCTGTCAGGTATGGAAATGTCATCAGCATCTTGCCATGCAATATACTTTCCCTGCGCGAGTTTTACCAACGTATTTCGGTTTTCTGCAATATACACATTTTTCTTATTCCGGTACGCACGTATCCGTTTGTCTTTTTTTACGTATTTTTGGATGACGTCCCACGTTGCATCTGTCGAACAGTCGTCGGAGATAATAAGTTCGAAGTCCCGGAATGACTGGTTGAGAATGCTTTCAATCGCCTCTCCGATATACTTTTCGGCGTTGAATGCCGGCATCAGAACTGATACAAGAGGCTCCGTCATGTTTTGGGAAAAACGACTAAATCCGAAGGTTTTTCCAAACGCTGATGCGATGATTTGTAGTACCTGACGATATTTAATCGGTAGAATATTGCAAGCGTATCCTGAAAAATTCCCCTGATCGCGCCGAGTGTTGCTGCTGATGTGACGGAGGCAAGTTGGTAGTCCATTTTTATGGGAGCTTCATAGATCCGTTTGAACCCCAGGGAATTTGCGACAACCAGCATTTCCAGATCTCCGGCGAATTTTTTTTCAATCAATCTCGGTAAAACTTTTTCCAGTACATGTTTCTTATAAATCTTTATACCTGCCTGGGTGTCTCGCACGGAAATACCGAACAAAATTTTGACGAACAGGTAATATCCGTAACTCAGAATTTTTCTCATTACCGAGTAATTGACTAGCGACGCAGGGTGACGTTTGCTTCCTACAATTATATCGGCGTTATACCATTCCATATGCTCCATAAGCATGGAGATGCTGCTCGTATCGATTTCATTACCGGCGTCAAGAAACATGACATAATCTCCTTTTGCATCATGCATACCAAGCTGAATGGCGTACGACTTTCCTCTGTTGTCGGCGTAAAAAAGACATTTTACTTTATCTATTTTCGCTTCTTTGATTTTTTCGAATGAACCGTCTATTTTGCCGTCGACTACCGCAATAATCTCATAATCATAACGGATGGAATCTAGTGCTTCTTTAATGGATTTCAGGTTTGCGGCGATTGTTTTTTCCTGACGGTACACGGGAACAATAAGGGAAAGAAAATGCGAATTGATTTTGCTCATGCTATTTATTGTAGCAAAATTGACTGAGTAATTTCGTCCACTTCCAATTCTATTTCAAGTAGTGTAATATACACAGAGTATGGTTTTACGAAACACCAAAGAAATCGTCGTCACCGGGTCCATGTCGTGGGACACCATCATGGACTTCCCTTCCCGATTTGTGGACTACCTTAACCCGGAAAAACTTCACCAGATAAATGTGTCATTTGTCGTCGATAAGTTGGAAAAGCAGATCGGCGGAACGGCAACCAACATTGCATATGCGGCCGCCCAAACACTTGCCTATTTCCATAAACAAGAAAAATCTGACGGTATAAGCATTAACGTGCTCGGAGGTTTGGGGAAAGATGCGGCCGCCCACCTACGTTTCTTTAAAAAGCATAAAATAGATACTTCCCGCATCATGATCGACAGGCGGATGTACAGTGCCGCCGGCTCCGTTATTACGGATACGAAAGACAATCAGATTTGGGGTTTCTATTACGGCGCATCGGTTGCGGCCAAACGGGTTTCTTTAACGGATTTCGTGCCGAAAGAAACGATTATGATTATTTCGGCAAATCATCCCGATGCCTTTCTTCATTTTCAGGAAGAGTGTATTAAATTCCATATTCCGTATATGTATGATCCCGGCATGGCGTTGTCATGGATAACGGACAAAGATTTGACAGAGGGTGTTTTAAAGGCAACGTATTTAATAGGAAACGATTACGAAATCGCAATGGTTTTGAAGCGGATAAAGCAAACGGTTTCGTCACTCATGAATGAAGGAGTAAATATTATTACTACGTTAGGAGACAAAGGGGTGAGATATGAATCGACAACGGAGAAATATGAAATTCCCGCTGTTTCAAACATAGAAGCGGTTGACCCGACAGGAGCGGGAGACGCCTGGCGCGGAGGGTTTCTTACCGCTCTGACGAATGGAAAACCGGTTAAAGAGGCGCTGATTGTCGGTAACGCGGTTGCAAGTTTTGCCGTTGAACATTACGGCTGTGTCAATTATCATATAACGGCGAAGGAATTCGAAAAGAGGTCTCAATGTCTGAAGGTCTAAATGTCTGAGAGTCCCGAGTCGCGGGTCATGGGTCTAGTTACGCAATGAACTATTATAAATTGCAAAACACAAGATGAAAGAAGCAAAAAAGTTTGATGTTAAGAATATCGGTTTAGCGGCAGATGGAAAACGTTTGATTGAATGGGCAGAGCGCGATATGCCGGTGCTCCGGATAATTTCCGAGAGATTTATGAAGGTTAAACCCTTTAAGGGTTTAACCCTTGCCGCATGTCTGCACGTCACGAGTGAAACGGCAAACCTTATGAGAACGTTGAAGGCAGGAGGAGCTAACGTCTACTTGGCTGCGAGCAATCCCCTTTCCACAAATGATGCCGTTGCGGCTGCCTTGGTGAAAGAATACGGAATTCCGACGTTTGCCATAAAAGGTGAAGATAATAAAACATATTTCAAACATCTTAATGCCGTTTTAGACAGCAAACCGAACATGACCATGGATGACGGAGCGGATCTTGTCAGTTTACTTCACACGACACGGAAGGAATTGCTTCCCGGCGTTGTTGGTTCAAATGAGGAAACGACAACCGGAGTTATTCGGCTCAGAGCGATGGAAAAAGACAACGCGCTCAAAATCCCGGTGCTCGCGGTAAACGATAACCTTACGAAACACATGTTCGATAATCAGTACGGTACTGGGCAGTCCACATTAGACGGTGTGATTCGTGCAACAAACGTGTTGCTTGCTGGTAGAAACTTCGTAGTTGTCGGTTACGGTTGGTGTGGACGTGGCCTGGCCCGACGCGCACAGGGAATGGGCGCGCATGTAATTGTGTGTGAAGTCGATCCGGTAAAAGCGTTGGAAGCAAATATGGACGGCTACCGAGTTATGCCTCTACTGGACGCCATGGCGGTTGCGGATTTTATCGTCACGGTTACGGGAGACAAGCATGTTATCGATGCGGCTCACTTAAAAGCGGCAAAAGACGGTGTGATACTTGCAAACTCCGGACATTTTGATGTCGAGATCAACAAAGTAGCTCTTAAGAAACTGTCTACGACTGTACGAGTCGTTCGTCCATTCGTCGAAGAATATACGCTCGGTAAAAAGAAAATATATCTTTTGGCAGAAGGACGTCTTGTAAATCTCGGATCAGCGGAAGGCCATCCGGCATCCGTTATGGATATGAGCTTCGCAGGCCAGGCACTTGGAGCGGAGTATATGTGGAGCAACCGCGGCAAACTGAAACCGGCGGTTTACGCACTCCCTCCGGAAGTTGATGCCCGCATTGCTTCCCTGAAACTGAAGAGTGAAGGTATCAAAATCGATACGCTGACTGCAGAACAGAAGGAATACTTAAGTTCATGGAAAGAAGGAACGTAGGGTTAAGTATAAAGACTAAATGAAGTTAGAAAGTTGAAAGCAGAAAGTCTGAAAGTCCGAATGTCTGAATGTCTGAATGTCAAATTGTCGACATTAAGACTTTTAGACACTAAGACATTCAGACAGGTGCATTAATGTACTTATAAGTTATAATATTCTTATGAATAAATTTACAAAAATAATCGCAACAATCGGTCCGGCGACTGATGATCCGGAAATGATAGAAAAACTTATCGAAGCAGGTGTTAACATTTTCCGTTATAACTTTAAGCACAATACCGTAGAATGGCACAACGAGCGTATCCGCAGAGTGAATGCGGTTTCCAAGAAAATGGGAGTGCATGTGGGAAAACTGATCGATCTTCAGGGACCAGAAATTCGTATCAAGATGGCGCAGGATTCCATTACCATTAAAGAAGGTGATGAATTGCTGTTCGATGAATCCATGCTCATAAATAAAGGCCAAGGGTTCTCCATTTCGCATCCCAGTATTATTGAGCACATGACGGACGGGCAAAAACTCTTAGCGGATGACGGAAGTTTTACGTTTGTCGTGAAGCGGGAGAAAGGCAAATGCTACTTGGTAAGCCATTCGGAAGGTGTGTTGAAAAATAACAAGTCCCTCAATATGCCCGGATCTAAGTTCCCTCTTCCTGTTCTTATCGAACGAGATTTTGACGGTCTCAAACTTGCGCAAATGGGAGAAGTAGATTTTGTGGCCTTGTCGTTTGTCAGGACCAAGGAAGATGTCCTTACCCTTCGAAAAGAAATGAAAAAACTCGGACTGGTGGCAAAAGTGGTTTCAAAAATAGAAACACAGGTTGCTCTCGACAACTTTGATGAAATTTTGTCGGCGTCTGACGCAATCATGGTTGCCCGCGGAGACTTGGGTGTTGAAATTCCCATCGAACAGGTACCGTACTATCAGAAAATGATGATCAAACGCTGTTTCCAAAAAGGCGTTTCGGTTATAACCGCAACACAGATGTTGCAAACCATGATCGATAACCCGTTCCCGACTCGCGCAGAAGTATCTGACGTTGCAAACGCGACATATGATTTTACGGATGCAGTTATGCTTTCGGGTGAAACTGCAAGCGGCAAGTACCCTCTGCAGGCGGTAAAGATGATGGCGAAAACCGTTGCGTTCAATGAACAAAAACCGTATGCGGATACCCGTTCGCTATACCAATTCGAACTTGGTGATCAGGAGCAGAGACTTTCCGACGCGGCATATAACTTGTATATTCAATCATTGAATGTCGAAAATACCATCGCCGGGTTTGTGATACTTACCGAAACCGGGAGGACGGCTCAACTGCTTTCCCGCTACCGAGCCAAGGCGCCTATTTTCGCCATTTGTCCCACGAAAAAAGTAGCCGACACGCTGTCCATCAACTTTGCGGTAACGCCGTTCGTCCGTGACGAAGTCTACTCGAAAGACAAGGAAGTCACGAGTGATGACGTGGTGAAAGTAATCAGCTACCTGCACAAAAACAAGATTCTCAAAAAAGGGCAGAAAGTTGTGGTTCTCCACGGTGACTACTGGGCGGTTGAAGGCGGAACGAGTACCGTAAAAATAGTCGAGGTCTAAATGTCGCGAGTCGCGAGTCTGAATGTCTAAGTGTCTGAATGTCCATTAGTCTGTCAGACAATCAGACGCGTGACGCTCAGACGCTTAGACTGATATAATACCTTCATGAATGTTTCGAGTATTCGTAATTTTGCCATTATCGCCCATGTTGATCACGGTAAGTCTACTTTGGCTGACCGGCTTTTGGAATTAACGCATGTCGTTACCCCCGGTAAGCACGATGAACAACTCTTGGATAGAAACCCTATATCACGTGAACGAGGAATAACCATCAAACTGGCACCGGTGACGATGAAATACAGAGCACAGTCTAAAAGCCCGCCTGCCGGCGAGGCAGGTCTCAATGTCTCAATGTCCGAAAGTCGACATTTAGACACTCAGACATTCAGACCTTCAGATGAGTTTACTCTGAATCTTGTTGATACCCCCGGCCATGTCGATTTTTCGTATGAAGTCGAACGAACCCTGGCGTGTGTAGAGGGCGTCATTTTACTCGTTGACGCGACCCAGGGGATTCAGGCGCAAACGATTGCACATGCGTACAAAGCACTTGAACAGAACCTGACGATTATTCCCGTTGTGAACAAAATAGATATGGAAAATGCACAGGTGGATAAAACTATTGCGGAGCTTGTCGAATTCCTGGGAGTGAAACCCGAAGAAGTGTACAAAATCTCGGCCAAAACCGGCATCGGTGTACAAGAACTTCTTGATGCAGTTATCGAACAAGTACCCCCGCCGTCGGACAGCGAATACCGAAAATCGAACATAGAAACGTTGGATCACACCAAGTGTCTGATCTTTGATTCGTACTATGATCCGCACCGCGGAGTTATTGCCTTTGCCCGGGTTTTTAACGGTGAAGTGAAAAAGAATACCAAGCTGTGGTTACAAGCTACCCAAAAATCTTTTGATGTTATGGAAGTCGGTATTTTTACGCCGGATCTTACGCCTACCGAAACATTGGAAGACGGACAAATCGGGTACATTGTGACAAACCTGAAAGATATCCATGACGTGCAGGTGGGAGATACTCTCAGCACTATTCAGCGTGATACCATGCTTTCCGGATATCGGAAAGTAAAACCGATGGTCTACGGTTCCGTGTTTCCGACGGACCCCGACGAATATATCGACTTAAAAAAATCTTTGGAAAAGTTGTATTTAAATGACGCTGCGCTGACCTTTGAACCCATTTTCAGCAAGGCGATGGGCGGAGGTTTTCGTATCGGTTTTCTGGGACTACTGCACGCCGACGTTACGCGTGAACGACTTGAACGGGAATTCGAGCAGAGCTTGGTGCTTACGCCTCCGAAAGTGGAATATGAAAATCATGACGGAACATTTTACGAGCCGTTTGTTTCCGTAACCGTTGTCACTCCCCAACCCTACATGGGCGGTGTGATGCAGCTTTGCGAAGAATCACGGGCCAGCTATAAACATATGGATAATAAGAACCAGATTATCTTGGTTTATGAAATGCCTTTGGTGGAACTTATCGGACAGTTCTTCGACCGCTTGAAAAGTATTACGTCGGGGTACGCTTCTCTTGACTGGGAGTTTTTGGAATACCGACCGGTACAGGCAGATTACTTGGAAATTCTTTTAAACCTTGAACCGGTGGAAGAGTTTTCCGAGATTGTGGTGCATGAGCGTGCATTCGAACGTGCCCGCGAACTTACGAAGAAAATACATGAAATTATTCCCCGACAACAGTACGAAGTGAAAATTCAGGCGCGGTATAAAGGAAAGATTATCGCATCAGAGCGTGTTGCTCCATTTAGAAAAGATGTTACGGCCAAGCTCTACGGAGGAGACCGCACACGGAAAGACAAGTTGTTGAACAAACAGAAAAAAGGTAAAAAACTCATGAAGAATATCGGCAAGGTGGAGATTCCAAAAGAAGCATTCATCAAGCTCTTCAAGACGTCCTAATATTATTCCGCAAATAGGTGGTTTAGGAGATTCTCTAGAATAATTGAACCCTCGTTATTATCTGCTGTAATCTCAGGATGAAACTGAAAACCGAAGAAATTTCTGCCCTTGATTTCAATTATTTCACATCCATTTGTTGAATCTGCGAGGCACTTGATTTTAGAATCATTTGGGATCTTTTTTATACTGTACCGATGTTTTTCGTAAACGGTAAAACATGTTTTATCACAAAACAAAGCATGATTCGTCTTGGTGTTTATGTTGTGCATTCCCTCGATCATACCATCTGACTTTTCAAGTTGAGCACCGTATGCGACACCTAGTATCTGGAAGCCGTAGCATATGCCAATGATAGGAACATGTGCAGTGGCTACTAAATTTAACTCAGCGGTATTTTTATAGGCACTTATCAGGTGTCCATCGCTCAAGATAATCAATTGAAACTTGCTGGTGTCAGTTTCACCAAGCTTGGATAAATCGACTGTGGTAATGTCGCACATATTGAAAACATCGGCATACTTGTCTATTGACTCCGACCCATTATCTATAAGCAGGCTCTTTATTTTTTTCATAATTATTAGGTCAAATATACTTTATCAGTATTTGATTAAAAAGTTGTGCAAAATTCTGATCATAAGACCCTCTGTTGTATAATATAGGATGTCATCCGTTGATTTTAGAGAGTTCCACAGGCATAAAGCAGAACCGACCGAACGCTATTTTCAGAATCCATATATGTTTTGGAGGGATTTTCACTATGGCGCAACACGACAACCCTCGCCATTTGTGACAGATGCTCTACCCGCCTCTCTCTCTATGAAAGGTTTGTCTACGGAGCTAAAACAGGAGATTGCCCGGCTGCATGATCCACAACAGGGAACAACCATACACACGGCGATACTACCGAATTACATGAGAGCGATAACTATTGTAAATACATATGGGTCACCATTTGGTAATAGCTTTATTCCCGGTTTACGTCCTAAATCTGATCCGAGGAAGGAACCATGGGAATATGGCTTAACTAAAGCTGATGCATATTACTTTGCACCACACAATGAATTGCCGCTTGTATCACTTCACGATCTTGCCCGATCCTGCTCAGATGTTCCGATTTCTGTTTACCTGTATGGCGACATGTACCCCCACCAGACTTCACAAGCATTGTATTTAGAGGATCCGCAGAAAGGCTGGTATTATGCAGTACTCACGCATGCTCCGCGGAATCTGTCGCACATTCTCTCTGCACTTCATGAGATTGGACATGTTGCTCTGGACGCGCAGGACGCGAGCAGATGGGACGAACTTCTCGCGATAGCAGGAATTAGCAATGTAGTGAAGGAGTACGACGAAAAATGGGACAGAATAAGTAACTCGAATCTATCGATCCTCGCAAAGCGTGATTCACTCATGAATCTAATGGCTCAGTTTAGACAGTCAGATGCTGGAATGCGCAAAATGGGTGCGGAAATGATTTATGAATATGAAGTCTGGGGTGCGACTATTCCGCTTCTCGAACAATGCGGAATGCTGGAAGTTTTTAAGGATGCACCAAAAACTCTGATCGATTTTATATTTTGGGCAATCAAAACCCGCCTCGGCTAAATCTGACTTCCGTTGTCAAATTTCTTGATACAGCAATCCATAACTGACATGTCAGTTAAAACAACACCTTGAGCGTCGAAAGTCTTGTCTTACTCCATTTAAACAATTAAATGGAGTAAGACATATAACCAGATAACTTTGATTTCACGTGCGATCTTTGAGATATTTTATACAATACATAACAGATTATGTTAGACACAGAACTTGTAACAGAACCACATACCGGACCTGAACAACTGAAATTCGAGCCGGATTATCAGGCAAAATCTCTCGAGTTATCCAGCGCGCTTACCGGGTATCAGCAATCAGAATCGATGCAACCCACTGAGTATAAAATCGGTTTTGGGCCGACATATCATGCGCGGTCATCCGGCGGAATCGACTGTACCGTGCGGGTTGTTTTTTTGAAAGACACACATAATGTTTTGAGATTTTCCTTAATTGCTCTCGACCCTTCAGGGACAGAAATCGGGCATAATATTTCCTCGATAGAAGTGGAAAATGGTCGGCAGACTGTGATGGGTGGTGTATATACGGGTGTTCGCGGAAAAGGAATTTCCACGGTTATCGAGTCGGCTTATGTAGATTTTTTACAACGGTTGGTAAACCAACAAGGTACCCCGATTACCTGGGAAGTAATAAATGATAACTATGCACAACTTCAATTACTTAAAGATCTATATTTACAAACTCCTACCGAAAAGTTACGACTGGCTATTGTAGAAAAAGAGGCCGAGCAAGAACGATGGCGTGCTCAATTTGCGTTTAACGGGAAATTAGGTGTGGCACCTGATGGTAAGAGAACCTTTTCGCCGCCACGTTCATTACTAGCAGCACTAGGGAAAAAAGAAAATGTTGAGACGGTTGATTCGATCGCACTTTCCCGAAATTCTCAGGGATTATATCAACCATCCGAAGTGAGGAGAATTAACAGCAAAAATCAAAAGGAAGTGAGAGAGGCGCATTTGGGTTTTTTATATCGTATGACCGGTTTGGGCACTCCCCACTAGAAATTTGACACCGGAAGTCAAATTTCCGGATACAGCAATCCAGAAATAACTAATTGCATTTTCTATTTATATCCCTGCGCCTGGATATTGAAGAGTTCCGCGTACAGTCCTTTCTTCTTCATAAGGACTTCGTGATTTCCTTCTTCGACAATTTTGCCCTCATCCAAAACCAGAATTCGGTCCGCGTTTCGTACGGTTGAGAATCGGTGTGAAATAATAACGACGGTTTTATCTTTTTGCAATTGTTGGACGTGTTGAAATATTTCATATTCAGCTTTGGCGTCTATTGCGCTTGTTGGTTCATCTAGAATAAGTATCGGAGCGTTTTTGAAAAATGCTCGGGCAAGGGCAAGTTTTTGCCACTGCCCGCCCGATAAATCTATGCCGTCCTTAAACATTTTACCCACAACCTGATCAAAGCCGTTCGGAAGATTTTTGAGGTACTCCTCTGCCCCGGAATTTTTGATGGCTTCTTTTAAGAGTTCTGAATTCTCGCTGTCTTTCTTGTTTCCAAAAATAACGTTTTCTTTAAATGTAAATTGGTACTTAATGAAATCCTGGAAAAGAGCGCCTATTTTTTTGTACCACTTTTCGAGATTAATCTTGCTTATATTCACGCCGTTCACCAAAATCTCTCCCTCTGTTACGTCATAGAATCTCAGTAAGAGTTTTATGAGCGTTGTCTTCCCTGCCCCGTTTTCTCCGACCAGTGCAATTTTTTCACCGGAATTAATAGTCAGCGAAAAATTCTTCAAAATATACTTCTTGGTGTTCGGATAGCGGAAAGAAATATTTCTGAATTCGATGTGCGGAGGGGCCGGAGTATCGGGTATAGTGAGCGCATTTTCCGGCGATTGGATTACTTTCCCCTTCGCCATGAACTCAAAATATTTTTCAACATATTTATTTCTCATGGAGATACTGGAATAAATGTCCAACATTCCATGAGAACCGGACATAAGGTTTTGTGTCTGCTGGAAATAGAGGGCAAATTGGCCGATACCGAGCGTACCTGCAAGAACCGCTTTCAGGTTCATTGTCTGGGTAAAAAGGAAGGCCGCGAGTTCAAAAAAACGGGTCAGAATAACACCGGGTAACCCTGCACCTGACGCTTTTGTAAACTTTTGTATATAGGACTTCTGATGCAATTTCATTTTGTTGTACAGTATGTCCCCTGTCTTATAAATAACCACTTCCTTAGATGTTCCATCCTGGGACAACAGGTTCTTGATGTATTGTGTTACTCGCACGAGCAAAGAACGTTCTTCCACAAAGTACTTCCACACCTTACTGCGATAGTGATCGAGAGAAAAGAAGGAAGGAATAGTGGCTATAAGCATAATGGGAACAAAAATCGGAAAAGCAACGGATACAATTACCGCAGCAGTCAGGAACTTGAATGCAGCATCGATAAACGCGGTTATTCGGGTGACATTGACGGTTATTGTTCCCTTCACTCCTTCAATTTGCGACAAAAGATTTTGAAACTCAGGGTCTTCAAAAGTTGCCGGATCAAGCTGTGTTAATTTTTTAATGATCTGTTTATCCAGATAATTATCCATTCGCGTATCCAGCAAGACCGATTGTGTTTCCAAAAAACTGTCGATAACATTCAGTATCACGGAGGCAATAACAAAAACGGTAAGAAGCCCTGTTAAATCGGAAAATGACAGCTGTTGCTGTTTACCCAACACATCCAGTATCCTTGCAAGGACAAGGACGAGTGCGAATGGATAAATCGTGCTCTGGTAGATAGAACCGATCAAAGACAGGACCGCGTAATAACGGTTAGCGCCCCACGACAGTTGTAAAACTTTCAGGCTATACTTAAGAGTCTTTTTCATGCTGTTGTATTACTATACAACAAATGTGGCTGCCGGTGCGAAGTGTTATAATTTCTTCATGTCCCCGACTACCCAACCTGTTCTTACAGAAATCCGTGATGCGGATTTTAAAACAGGTTATGTCTCCCCGCTTACGATAAATGATTATGATGTTCGCCGTTGTGCCCGAGGTCCATTAGTGCGTGACGGAAAGATCGCTCTCTTGTATGTTTCCAAATGGCACTATCACAAACTTCCCGGAGGAGGAATAGAAGATGGAGAAGATATTGCCACAGGTTTTAATCGGGAAATTTTGGAAGAAACAGGATGTAATTGTGTGGTCCAGAGTGAGGAGGCAAAAACTCCCGTAATTATCGAGTACCGTGACGAATTCAAATTGTGTCAGATAAACCATCTTATTGCAGCTACGGTTGTTGGAGAACCAAAAAAGGTTGCCTTTACCGGTGATGAAATCGAAGAAGGGTTTCAATTGAAATGGGTTCCAATTGCGGAAGCAATTCCCCTTTTGGAAAATGACAAACCCACGAACTACGAAGGACTTTTTATACAAAAGCGGGATTTAGCAATCCTGAAATATTTCGCAGATTTATTAAACCGATTCAAGTAGTACAATAACTTCATGTTTGAAGTAGACGAAGCAACTCCACAATCGTCAGACGAAAATCTTCAGTTTGGTCCCGATTATGCTTCAAGTAGGGCAAAACTAGACCAACGGCTTCAGGAATACGAAGCAGCAGCGGCACATTATCCAGGAGAGTACCGCATAGATTTCGGGCCGACGTATCATGCACAATCATCCGGAGGTATCGACTGCACGGTGCGGGCTATTATGAAAATGCACGGCAATGATGTGGCGCATTATTCACTTATTGCAACTGACCCATCAGGCGCGGTTATCGGCTATCGGACAGCGACAGTGACGAAAAAGGAACACTACTACGAATCATCAGGATTTGTATTTTCCGGTATTCGCTTAAAAGGTATATCTACTGTTGTTGATTCTGCCCATGTTGATTTTCTCCGGAGGCTTTCAACACAATTAGGCAAACCTGTTGAGTGGGCAGTTGATAATAGAAATAATCGTGATTATGTTTCTTTTGCCCTTCAAGCCGTACTGAGCCACGACGAGAGTTTGCAACGTGAAGCTGCTGTACGTGAAGCAGAACAAGATCGCTGGCAAACACAGTACGGACGGACTGGGCGTTTTGGTATTGAAGGAGAGCGGAGCCGCTTTTTTGAGCCACATGAGAAAACAGATCCCTTCTACCCTACGGAAGAAAATGTGAGTGCAATTGGTAGAGTGGAACTAAAAAGAACTGAATCGGGAGTTTTTGACCCTGTGCAGGTAGCGCGGCTTAATACATCTCAAAAAGTGGAAACTGCAGATGGTAATTTCCAATTCTTTTACGGGTTACTTGGGGCAACATACGTACGTCCTCAAGGAAATCCTCCTAGTCTTCGTCGTCCGTAAATACTTGCACTTCGGCTTTTCGGGACTATAATGTACTCCATGACACAAAAACTTTTTGACGAAAACGCATATCAGGCAGAATTTGAAGCGACTGTCGTTAGTCAAACGCAAACAGAGCTTGGCTGGGAAGTTGTTTTGGACAAAACGTGTTTCTTCCCCGAAGGCGGTGGACAAGATTCTGATGCAGGAACTTTGAATGGCCAAAAGGTCAAGAAACTGGTTAAGACAGATGACGGAGACATAATCCATGTTATGCAAGAAAAAATTGAACAGTCAACCATTATCGGGCAGATAGACTGGAAGAAACGCTTTCGTAACATGCAGCAACATTCCGGTCAACACATCCTCTCTGGGGTCCTGCTCAACACATATAAGTTGCAAACGGAATCGGCCAGTTTTACAGAAAAAGAAGGCCACATAACTTTGGAATGGTCAATTCCCGATAACGACTTGGAAAAGGCACTTATCGCGGCAAATGAAATAATATTTGCAAACAAACCCATAATCACGAAATTTATATCATTGGATGAAATAGAAAAGTATAATCTTGCGAAGCTTCCTAAAGATAAATTTACGAAAACGGGGAAAATTCGTATCTGGCAGATAGAAGGGTTTTATACCATTCCTTGTGGCGGTACGCACTGCAAGTCGACGGGTGAAATCGGAAATATCTTCGTGAAGAGCAATAAAATTCATGGAAATAGGACAGATCTTAACTTTACTACGGGTTTCGTAACGCTGGATTATCTGACGGCAACGAAAAAAATTACTTCCGAACTGGCGAAAATGCTGGAAGTTGGTACGGACGGACTTGTTGACGCGACGAAGAAAGTTATGGATGACCGGCATGCGTTGAATTTGGCACTGCGTGAAAACCAGGAACAGGTTGCGGCACAAAAAGCAGTGCAGATTTTGCAAACAGCGACAAAGGGAAAAGTTACGTTTACTGCATTTGTTTACTCGGAAGCAGATAAGGGGACGGTAAAAACAACATTGTATCAGCTTGCAGAAACACCAAACTCCGTGCATATTGCCCATGGCGCGAATGTTCCCCTAACCGTTGTTAGCTCGAAAGATGTATCTCTAGACACGCTTTCAATACTTACTGAATTAAAAACAAAATTCAACGGCAAAGGCGGAGGAAGCAAAACCTATTGGCAAGCGATGATTACGGACCACGAACAATTTGTGAAAGAATTAATGGAAAAATTATCGTAATGAAACGCGTATTTATAATTCATCGCTGGAGCGGAAGCCCGGAAAAAGATTGGCTCCCCTGGCTTGTCCGTTCGATTCAGACCTTGAGACCTTCAGACATTCAGACGCATGACTCCTATGAAGTCTTTGTCCCTTCCATGCCCGACCCCGACGTTCCCACTATCGAGAACTGGACCACACATTTAAAACATCTGGTGGGAAAACTGTTGCCAACGGACGTTTTTATTGGCCACAGTATTGGTTGCCAGACAATTTTGCGGTACTTGGAAAAACTCCCCGCGGGTGAAAAAGCGGACAAAGTTATTCTGGTTGCACCATTTTTAACCTTAAAAGGTCTCGAGACCGAGGAAGAATTTCGTATTGCTAAACCATGGTTACGTACGCTTATCGACCTGCGCCGCATACCCGACAAAGCAAATTCCTATACCCTACTCTTTTCGGATAATGATCCGTTTGTTCCCCTGGACGAAAACGTGCAGTTGTTTAAAAAATGGATCAATCCGGAAATTCACACACTTCACGACAAAGGTCATTTCACCCAAGATGACGGGATTGTCGAACTTCCTGAGCTCCTGAATTTTCTAAGAATTTGACAAGCGTCTAGTAACAAGATACAATTTTCCTACACAGACCCAGTTTCCGAATTGTCACCGTATGGTGTGCGTTCGAAGCAATCGCTTCGATAGGAACTGGGTCGAACTATTTAAACACCCAGATATCTTTTTCTTTTGATTTGATAATTTTTCTGTAGATATTCCAATCTTCGGTCATCTTGTCAAAGTATCTGCGAATTGTGCCAGCTATCATGTCTGCCATTTGTACGAGCACATCTTTAGATGAGTCCCGAAACCTGATGTTCTTCATAACTGTATTGTTGGTGGAGTTCAAATGTTGGCGAAGATAGGTACTCAGTTGTGTCCGAAACGCCCGCTCACCTCTTCCATCAATGCGAATTTTAGCGTTTCTGATCGTATTATTGTTGTGTTGTAGTATCTGTCGTAGTGAGAAATTGTAGAAACTTTCTTTGCTTGTTTGTAAATAGGTACTGTAAATCTGTGGTTTGTTAATAACAATAGCTCGAATTTCATATTTGATGTCGCTAATTGCGTGAAGAAATGCTTCCCGATATGATCTACTACATCCATTAAATTTGAACTCAAATCTGTCTGATTTCTGCAATTTTTGTTTTAAGCGTTTAATTCTGATTGCGGCTTCTTCAGCATCTAAATCATTCTTAAAGACTACCAAAGCTATAACAAAATATGGGCTTGATCCCCGTGCAATCTTAAATCCAGGATCGCCAGATTCATCTATGAAAATAATCATGTGCTGATTGTAACGTATATAAAATAAAGGATAGAAGTGTATAAACACCAAAAGAGGTATAATTTGTTGTCATGAAGAGCACAGAGTTGGCGGTCCTCACGAAAAAAATTATCGAATTCCGGGACAAACGGAATTGGAAGCAGTTTCACAATCCGAAAGATTTGGCTCTCTCCCTGGTTTTGGAAGCGGGAGAAGTAATGGAACACTTTCAATGGAAAAGCCCGCAAGAAATCGACGCGTATATCAAAACAAACAAGTCTGATATTGGCGAGGAGCTTGCAGATGTTCTCTACTGGGTTCTTTTAATGAGCCACGACTTAGACCTGGATATTGTCGAAGCTGTTGAGAAGAAAATGGAAAAAAATGAGAAGCACTACCCTGTTGAAAAAGCTAAGGGCTCACATAAGAAATATACGGAAATAAAATAACATGCAACTATATTCGGGTTCTATTACCCAATTTAAAGAGGACACAATACAGAACCAGATTGCAATTAAACTTCATAACGAATTTTTTGATTACTTTGGATACAATCCTTCAGAACCTGAGGTAAATTCATGGAGAAACTCTCTGCGTGCTGTAAAAGATGTGTTTGATGTGGCAGAATTTAACGATCATGGAGTGATTTTAGAATACCAACTACCTCTTTCTTCGAGAAGACTTGATTGTATGATCTGTGGCCGAAACAATGAAGGCAAAGATAATGCTGTGATTATCGAGTTAAAGCAATGGGGAAAATGTGAGATCGGTACAAGCGATAAGGTGGTTACGTGGACCGGTGGTGGAAAACGTGAAGTGTTACATCCGTCAGTTCAGGTTGGGCAGTACAAAACATACTTAGAGCAAAACCAGACTGTTTTTTATGAAGAAGATCCTATTTCACTCAGTGCATGTACCTACCTTCACAACTACGTTCTACAAAAAAGCGATTCTATATTATCAACGCAATTTAGTACTTATTTAGAGCAATACCCTTTATTTAGCAACGATGATGTTAATAACCTAAGTTCGTATTTACAAAACAAGTTAGCAAAAGGTAATGGTATGGCAGTTCTGGACAGAGTCCAAGGGAGTAAGTATGGACCAAGCAAAAAATTACTTCAACAAATAGCCAAGGTTGTTAAAGAGAATGAGCGATATACACTATTAGATACTCAGCTAATTGCCTTCGATAAAGTGATGAATTTGGTCAAACACGGTCTGGCAAAAAAAAAGAAATCGGTTGTGATAGTGAAAGGTGGTCCGGGAACGGGGAAATCTGTTATTGCCATTAATTTATTAGCGGAGCTATCTAGATTGGGTTTGAATACCCAGTATGCAACAGGTTCCAAAACTTTCACAGAAACTTTGCGTAAAACCATCGGGCCAGGCGGTTTTGACCAGGTGAAGTATTTCAATAGTTACACGACTGCTGATGAAAACGCAATTGATGTTCTTGTTGCAGATGAGTCGCACAGAATGAGAGTCAGCAGTAACGGCAGATTTACACCAAAGTCAAAAAGATCAGATATTCCACAAGTTGAGGAGTTAATTAGAGTTGCAAAAGTACCGGTTTTCTTTGTCGATGAAAGACAAAATGTGCGGCCTGGTGAAATAGGCTCGGGAGATTATATTCGAGAGAATGCAGAAAAGCTTGGCTGTTCCGTTTTTGAATATCAGTTAGATATTCAATTTCGATGCCAAGGGTCTGATAAATTTGTTCAGTGGATAAATAATACGTTAGGGATTTCAAAAACAGCAGAAAAGATCTGGGATGGTGCAAAGAGTGAATTTGATTTTCAAATTATTAATTCACCTCACGAATTGTATAAGAAGATAAGAGAAAAAGACAGTAACGAAGCCAACTCAGCCCGTTTGGTTGCAGGATTTTGCTGGCCATGGAGTTTTCCCAACCCTGATGGTACCTTGGTGAAAGACGTTGTTATAGATGATTTTGCTATGAGTTGGGAAGGCAAAGAAGGTAAGGGAAAGCTCGCTCCCAATGTCCCTCCCGCTTCCCTATGGCCATTTGACCCTTCCGCGATAACACAGATAGGTAGTATTTACACTATTCAAGGTTTTGAATTCGATTATGTGGGGGTAATATTTGGTAGAGATTTAATGTACAACTTTGAGAATAACAAATGGGAGGGGCATCCCGAAGATTCCTCAGATTCGGTAGTGAAACGGAGCAAAGAAAATTTTGTCGACTTAATAAAAAATACTTATCGTGTTTTGTTAAGCAGAGCCCTTAAGGGTTGCTATGTTTATTTTGTAGATAAAGAGACCGAAAAATTCTTCAGGTCAAGGATGGAATAACGGAATTGCCGGAAATATTGAAATTGGTCTAAGGTGTGAGCGTCACGGATCACAACTTTCCCGGTAAGCCGGTGATAGCCTCCTAAGGCACAAAAACACCATAGAAGTCAATTCGCTGCGTTATTCTTGATAAGAACGCTTATAATATTGCCAGACATTTCGTATAATAGTGATGAGACTGAGTGACGGATTCATCTTTAAAACTTGACGCTGTCCTTAGTTTCGGCATGGACTTATTCTTATGATAGGCAAAGTAATTAATGGCTATAAGGTCGAATCTTTTATAGGCGCTGGTCAATTTGGCGAAGTATATAAAGCGTCTAAGGATGGGAAAATCTACGCTATCAAATTTATTCGCAAGAACTTTATTTATCCGGACTATCAAGATAAACGGTTTGAAAGAGAAGTCTCTGCCCTAAAACGAGTTAAGGGTAAATATACAGTCGAGATTTATGAGGATGGAGAACACACAGAAGGACAGACTCCATACAGAGCTATCGTGATGGAGCTTGTTGAAGGTAAAACGCTAAGGGAGATCAGAAATGGCGACTCTTCTCCGTGGGATATCGATAAAGCTTTATCGATAATAGTTGAAATTTTACAAGGGCTTAAGACTATTCATGATGCTGGAGTTATTCATCGAGATCTAAAACCTGAAAACATTAAGCTCACAGGCGATGGAGGTATTAAAATACTCGACTATGGCCTAGCTAGGATAATTGATTATTCTTCAATTACTCAAACCGGCCAGCCGCTTGGCACTTTCTTTTACATGTCTCCAGAACAAGCAAAAGGTGAAAAGCCAATCAGACCTGGTAGTGATTACTATTCAGTGGGGGTAATGCTCTACGAATTATTAACTGGACAAATTTTGTTTTATCCATCTACCGATGCCCAGATTATTCATAAAACAATCAATGTCAAACCGCCCTATCCTTCTTCGATCAATCCTTCTATTCCTAACTATATTGAAAACGTGATTTTGAAGCTTCTTAACAAGGAGGTGTTCCAGCGATTTAGCTCGATTGACGATATTGTTAAAGCATTAACTCAAAAGCCAGATGAAAGTATTACCGGGGCAGCAGATAGAGTGGAGTTCTATCCTCGGGTAATACCGAACGACACAACGATTCTTGAAGATTACTTGGGACACGAATCACTTGACGGTGTTGATTTTCCGACAAACCTTCACTTCTTATATAAGAGGCTGCACTCACTTCTAAGGAGAAATACCGATGTTATGAAATTTTTCGCTGATCCAAGTACAAACAGGTTGGCGTTTACTAATTTTAGAAAAACAAAAGGACTTCGCGAACTTTCTTATGCTCCTCAAGGATACGATGCTTTGACTCCTGATATATTTGAAGAGGAAAATTACTTGAAAGAATTTGTTTCAAAAGTAATTGAGTTTCAGGTTGGCAATGGTTGCAACATTCTAACTGCACCATTTTTCTTTTTTAATAACACTTCTGATGAGTGGTTCCCAATTAATCTAAAACTTCTTAGAGAATCAATTGATTATGTCAGGACCAAGTATCCTCAATATCAGCTGTCGGGGGCGGTTTGCACCCAGGCGGAGATCTTGTGCCGTCCAAAAGAGCGAAAGACTATAATTGAAGATTACGGACATTGTAAAACAGATTATTTGCAGTTTTTTGTTGATAAGATTTCCGAAACCACTAACGATGCACAGCTTTATAACTTCATACTAACAGCCAAGTCTATCAAAGATTTTTCAGGAACAAAGATAATTGCTTGTCGCGTGCCAACTGTTGCGTTAGGACTATTAACAGTTGGATTTGACGCTATTACTTCAGGTTTGGGGGTAATCGATAATTTCACGAAAAGCATCATTATTAAGGACGATGAGGGAAGAATGCCCACAAGGCATTATTTTCCAGAGTTATTGAGCTGCATAATCATAAGTCCCAAAAGTAGAGCTTACCAAGATATTTTGGCGCAAGAAGAAGAAATAAAAAGAGAGTTTCCCGATATGAACATATCTCTTAGTTGTGACTGTAAAGGGTGCATCCATGATTCACTCACAGACTTTCAACGTCCGAGACGGCATTTTCTACACGCTATAAAACAGGATGTTCAAGCAATCAATAACCTTGGTTCCGCGGAAAGAAGAAAGTATTTTACTGACAGAATTAATAGAGCTTACCTTCTACAGCAAAAATTAATCGAGAGAGGTGTGAAATTGAATTCACCAGGTTATCTTCAAACTTGGAAAGAGATACTTCTCAAATTCTGAACAGTTGAACTTTCGTAAAGGAACAACTCTTTTGCAAATAAGCCTATAACTTCATCGTATATTGATACCAAGCTCTTTTTAAGAGGTTTGTGTTTTATCCAAATTTCGCCATTTTCCTCGTTAAATAATATTAGGCCAATACCGAATTGAGTGAGGTAGTGTTTATCAACATTCTTTTCGTATCGAGAAAGTATTGCCAAATAACATTCATCTGTATAGCTTTTATATCTTCTTGCCTGTAATATGCCTTGTTTCCAGTCTCGTAGCTTAACTTCAATAGCTACTAGCTTTTTAATAGGGTTTACAAGGGGAACATCTGTTTTGTAATAGAACTTACCGTGCTTAGAAATATAATCATCAAATGTCAAAATATTAGCAACATTACTGCCAATATTTTTTCCACCACCTGAAGCTTTGACAATATCATTTAGGGTGAAGGCTTTATTTTGAGGGAGGGATAAATAGCTTTTAAGAGCATAGTAGTTATTTAGTGGTTTTCTATCAATTATATTTTGATTTGTAAGAAAGTTTTTAGCAAAAACTAGGTCAGCAATTCCATATCCACCAGCAAATTCCTGGACAGCTATATCAGTATTAAAATTTCGCTTAAGGCCTGAAGCTAATAACTTAACCAGTTCTGCTTCAGATTGAATTTTACTGGACATCATATTAAGAATAGCACAATTCGAGTTACATTAGGCAATATAATACTAAAATAATCCTGTAAGAATATCAAGATTCTCACTGTCCGTATTCCAAAAACCTCGTACTTTCTTCGCTGTGTACTCCGGATACTCCAGCTCGCTCACCTAATCAATTCATCCAATTGTTTGAGGATAATTTTAATTAATTAACTTCTTTGTTATACTATTTTTAATATGAAATACTTTTTACCCCTCTTAACCCTTCTCTTTTTCGTAGTTGCCTTTGCGTTTCCGGTGACGACGCTTGCCTGGTTGCAGACGTATGAGGTTGGGCCGACTCGCGTATATGGATTTTGGCCGGGACTGATGCATGGGTTTATCGCACCCTTTGCTCTTATCGGACAATTGTTTGACAACACCATTGTGCTGTATTCATCAGTTAATAACGGCTTCTGGTACAACCTTGGATTCTTACTCGGGATTTCCTGTATTATCGGCGGTGGTTCAAAAGGCACCTGTATAAAACAGAAAAAAGACGACGATGAAAAAAAGTTTGTGGCATTTCTGAGGACCATAGGAATTATTGCCTTTTTATCTGCAATTGTGAATAAATGGGGGAAGAAATAACGTCGCGAGGCAAAATGTCTGATTGTCTAAAGCTATGCGTCTAATTGTCTGAGTAATATACGTCTGAGAGTCTCAATGTCTGATTGTCTGAATGTCTCAATACCCCTCAATGCGCGAGGTACTTTATGAACCTTGAAAGCTTTACTGAAATACTGATTAACCGTTTTCTCAACTGATCATATGCTTCCGCATTTATATATGAAAGCTTATGAGCGACCAAAAGCTGGGTTCGTACTTCACCCGCGGAGCCTTTGGCAATATAAAGAAATCTTTTAAAATCCATATCTGATTCTCTTTCAAATCCTTCGGATATATTGGACGGAATTGAAACTGCTGCCCTCCGTATTTGATCGGTTAATCCATAATCTTTGTGAAAGGAGGTGTAATTGGTTATTGAGTAAACTTTGCCTACAAGTTCAATAGCCTCTTTCCAGATACTAAGATCCTCAAAGTAACGAATAGTCGGCATATGTTTATCTAAGCAGAATCGTCACAATATACAACGGCTTATAAGCATCACATATCGACATTTAGACACTTAGACAATCAGACAATTAGACTCTTTGACACTCAGACACTTGGACAATCAGACAATCAGACTTTGTGACATTTAGACTCTTGAGTAATTTTTGTTACAATGTTCTCGTGCGCAACTTATTTTTTTCTGACCAAGTAAAAAAACTTGCTCCCCTCCTTATTATCCAAGTGGCGTTAGTCGCCGTAGTTATCATGACCGGATTGAATGAGAAACGGCTCAGTTCGTCTTCCAAGGCATCCGGTGTCGACTGCCCCCCGTACTCCGAGTCCCAGGGCACGTGGTGCGATTACCGGCATACGACGGACGAGAACAACCGGGATGCTCCTGTTCTCAATCCGAACTATTTGGATACGTACAACGACTGTTGGGATAAATGCGTGAAGCTCGACACTACTCAGTGCAATGGCGTGTGTCACTACGGAAGCGCTACCGTGTGTGTGCAAGAAGGTGTTTGGGCAGCAAATGCAACCCAGTGTAGCTATATCTGTAACTGGGCATGTTGTGGAGGAAAGCCCAAGATTTCCGCCTGTACCGGCGGCCCGGTTGAACCGATAGCAACAAGAGCGCCGCAACAGCCGACAACGCCTCCAGCTCAACCTACCCAGCCTCCCTATGTGCCGCCGACACAGCCGCCGTATGTTCCTCCCGTTCAGCCGACTACCCCACCGAGAATTACTATAGTCCAGCCTTCCACGCCTCCTCCCACCAGCATTCCTCAGGGAAACATCGACTTCAAACAGCTTGACCAGTATGCAAATCAGCCCACACAAAGTGTAGCTCCCCAGCAGAATACCGGTGACTTTTTAAGCGGAACGTCTGATTTTGTAAACGGAGTCGGGTCGCGCATTGCATTTGAGGCGAACCTGAACTCCAAACGCCTGTGGTACCTGCTGCAGGGAATCTGGTATACCGTCAGTAAACCCTTCCTCAAACCGTAAATTATTTTCACTTATTTCAACCGGGTGCCGAGTTTGGAAATGCCGAGTTTAGATTGTCGTGTCGGGAAATAGTCCTACTATATATGTTTTAGCAGAAGAACAACACCTCTGCCAATGGCAGACTAATGCCTACTCTGCTAAAAATATGCATCTAATACGTACCTGAATTTGGTTCAGGCTTATCTTCATGGTATAATGTATCTCGATGAAAAGTCAAGCATACTTTTGGCTTGCCCGCTACTTTCGGTTCTTTGCAAAACTGGTACTGCTGCGTTGGCATCCGAAAGTAATCGTGATTACCGGATCCGCCGGAAAAACTACTGCTCTGCAATTAACCTACCAGCTCGTTGTCCAGAAGTACCCTGTTAAGAAAAGTTATAAGGCAAATAGCGCGATAGGAGTGCCTTTGGACGTACTGGGCTTGCACTTCACCAACTACTCCCTCAAAGAGTGGTTTATTAATATTGTCAAGACTCCCGTTCGTGCGTTGAAACGTTTAGTTTACCCGTATGTGGAACGCTATTACCTGGTGGAACTGGATGTCGACCGTCCGAATGAAATGGAGTTCTTTTCTCAGTTTATCACCCCCCATATTATCTTCTGGGTCAGCAGTTATGCGACACATACTCAGAACTTTGAACCCCTGGTGAAACAGGGATTGTACCCGTCTGTTCAGGAAGCGGTTACCGGTGAATATGCCAAGATTCAGAAAGCTGCCAAAAAGAAAACACTGCTTATCACCAACGGCGACAGCAAACTGATGACGAAAGCGACCAACAAATACCCGTACAAAAAAATTTCCATCCGCGAATCGAAGGGTACGTACCAGTTTACCGACTGGACCATCTTCCGCAAGCGCACGGAATTTACCGTTAAACTTGGCAAACGTACGGAAGTAGTAACGGTCCCACACATGGTCCCCAAGAATTTCGGGTACACGTTGGTCGAACTGTTTTTGGTTGCCGAAGCGCTGGGAATTGACGAACGGATGATTAAGGTTGCCTTGGAGAACTACTCCCCCTTACCCGGAAGAAGTTCCGTATTCAAAGGCGTGAATGATTCAATGCTTATCGACTCTACTTATAATTCCAGTTACTATGCGTCGAGCGGGTTGCTGACCATGCTGCAGAATTTTCCGGGCAGACGGAAGATTGCCGTATTGGGTGACATGCGTGAATTGGGAAAAGAAACCAAATCGGAGCATCGCCGCTTGGCCCAACGGGTTGTCGAGTGCGCGGTAGACCAGGTGGTGTTGGTCGGTCCTCAGACAAAAGCATACGTCCTTCCCTACCTTCTCGATCACGGATACTCGGACTCAACCGTTCATCACTTTGACAACTCGTACCAAGCCGGACTGTTTATCAAAGAACGTCTGTCAAAATCGGGAGACGTTATTTTGCTGAAAGCCTCTCAGAATACGTTAATGTTTGAAATAATCGTTGAGATGTTGTTGGCGGACAAGTCGGATGTTGAAAAACTCTGTCGTCGCGAGTTGATCTGGGAAAAGAAGAGACAGCTTATAAAGAAGAGCTTTTATGATAGTTTGAATAGTTAAATGTCATGGATCACGAGTCACACGTCTAATTGTCTCAATGTCTGAATGTCTGAGCGTCACGAGTCGAGAGTCACGCGTCTCAATGTCAGAATGTCTGAAAGTCTAAATGTCTAATTTCCCGATGCAGATGCTTCCTGGAGTTTTTCGTTGAAGATTTTTTTCGCTTCTTCGGTTCCCACATAGCAGTTCCCTTTGTCGAATATGAAGGGTACACCCACACCTTTGGAGACATCGAACTTACAGACATCTACCGCTTCCTGAAGCAATGCCTGATTTTCTTTGTTCTCATATACTTCCAATTTTTGATAGGACACTTTTTTATCAATCCCCTGCTCGGTGAGATACTTGCTCAATTCGGTGCAATGCGGACACGTCGTACCATAAAAATAAATCAACGCGTTCTTATCCAGTTTGCCGGTGTCAGTTGTCGGTGATTTTTGTGAGATAAGGTAGACGATAGACGTTGCCCCGAGTATGAAAACCGAAATCAATATGCCGATAAACAATTTTTTCTTATCCATGGTTTTTATTTTACCTGACGGGTATATGCTTCAACAACATTTCTCATGAGGTACAAAAGCATAACGGGACCGGTTCCGTTTACTATCGGCGTATAATTCACTCCCTGTGTTTCCAGCTCCGTTTCATCATAATCACCTTTCGTCACGTTATCTTCCCGGCGATATCCGTAGTTAATCACCAGACAACCTGGCTTCATGGTTAACTTGTTAAGTATTGGCTGTCCGGTGGTTGCGATAACAATATCGGCCTGCTTGTAAAACATTTCCGGTGTCGGTGTCTGGCTGTGGGTAATCACAAGTGCCATTTTGTAGTGCACGAGTGTGTTGGCAATCGGTTGTCCTGTTGTTTCACCTCGTCCGGCAAGTACGACGAACCGTTTTTTGAAGTTCCGTTTAAAGTATTCCGCGTCTCCCCGTTTTATTTCCCATTTCTTTCCGTCGGTGTACACATATTTCAGTATGGATAGTGTTGTCATTCCGACCGGGCTGATGTATGGCGACTTATACTTTTGTCCTTCCACTTCTTTGGCAAGGGGAATAAAGTTGTCCAACGTTTGTGATGTTAATTCCGGTGGCAACGGTCGCTGAATGATAACCGCATGATAGTCTTTGCTTGAAGCGACACGTCGTAAATGAGATGCAAAGTCCTGAAACATGGGTGTTTTCGGATAGCTGAAGACCTCGATTTTTATACCGAGTCGGGCGGCAAGTTTTTTCTTCCGCTCAATAAAAATCTCCGTTAACGGGTCACTGCCCACATAAAATAACGCGACAGTCGGCGGATGGCTCTTTTTGTAAACCCCCTTTAATTTCTCCCGTACTTTTTGTTCAAGTTCGTGTGCTATGACACTGCAATCTATTTTCATAATCTGTCAGTTGTTAAACAACGGCAGCCGTTGTAATGTGGTCATCTTTTTCCGAGAACCTCATTACAATAACCCCCTGCGTATTCCGTGATAACGACGGAATAGATTGAATGGGAACCTTAACGGTTTGTCCCATTGCTGATGTCAAAATCAATTCACTGTCTTCCGGTGTCACCAGTTGCGAGAACACGATCGGTCCGGTCTTTGAAGTTACCTTGGCTGCTTTAATACCGACGCCTCCCCTGTTTTGTGCTCTGAATTTGTCGACGTCGACAAGTTTTCCGTGACCTTTTTCGGTGACGATCAAGAGTCTGCTTGATTTGATCTCGGCTTGCGGAATAACACTCATGGAAGTAACGACCTCTTCACCTTTCAATTTGATTCCGCGTACACCCTGAGCGGAACGTCCGAGCGGCCTGACGATGTGTTCGTTAAACGTAATCGCTTTACCTCCGATGCTTACAAGAAAGATGAAGTCGTTTTTCTTAATGAGTGCAACATCGATTAATTCGTCTTTTTCCGTTAGTTTGATGGCAATCAAGCCGCTGGTGCGGATATTGGTATATTCCTCAAGATTTGTTTTCTTCACGGTGCCGTCTTTGGTGACAAAAAATACTGCGACGGTATTTTTGATTTCGTCGACATTCTTCGGGCTGTAGCTGAAAAATGTACTTACTTTTTCATTTTCCTGCAGATTAATAAGATTGACGACTGCCTTTCCTTTGGATTGTCGGGAACTTTCGGGAACATCCCATGCACGAATCTGAAGTACGCGTCCCTGGTTCGTGAAGAACAACAGGTTGTCATGCGTGCTGCATGATTCTATTTTCTTGACGATATCACCTTCATTTGTTTTGATTGCGGAAATTCCCTTCCCTCCGCGTTTTTGCTGTTTGAACGATCCGGGAGGCAATTGCTTTATGTAGCCGTTGTCCGTTAATACGATGTACGCTTCTTTTTCTTCGATAAGCTCTTCTTCGGTAAACTCACCCGGTCGTGAGCGGACAACTTTTGTTTTCCGCTTGTCACCGTATTTTTCTTTTAACTGAATGAGTTCCGTTTTAATGTCATCGAGAATGTAGGTAAGGGACGAAAGCAGCTTTTCCAGTTTTGCAATTAACGCTTTCAAACCGGCAAGTTCGTCCAAGATTTTGTCTTTTTCAAGATTCGTCAATTTCTTCAATTGCATGTCCAAAATTGCCTGCGTCTGCACTTCACTGAATTTGAAACGGGCAATAAGCTTTGTTTTGGCAACTTCTTCACTTGCTGACTTTTTGATGATCTCGACAATCTCATCGATGTTATCTATCGCAATCAAAAGTCCCTCAAGTATATGTGCGCGGTCTTGTGCAACTTTCAGGTCAAATCGTGAACGGCGAATAACCACATCGGCACGGTGACGTAAGAAGAGTTCGAGAATGGTCTTCAGGGAAAGTGTTTGCGGTACTCCGTCGACCAGCGCAACAATATTTACCGGGAAGGTGGTCTGCAATGAGGTCTTCAAAAATAAGTTGTTAAGAATTTTTCGCGCAACGGCATCTCGCTTCAATTCAATGACAACACGGATACCTTTACGGTCAGACTCATCACGCAAATCGGAAATACCGATAAGCTTTTTCTCTTGTACCAGTTCGGCAATGCGTGCAACGAGTGTCGCTTTATTTACTTGGTACGGCAACTCGGTGATGATAATCGCTTGTCGTCCTTTGTTATCCATTTCTTCAATTTCGGCAACGCCGCGCATGATAATGGAATTTCTGCCGGTAAGATATGCTTGTTTAATGTCTTCATGTGAGTAAATAACGCCTCCCGTCGGGAAGTCGGGACCCTTGACGATCTTCAACAGGTCCTCCACATTAATGCCGAAACCGACGGTTTGTGCCGCTTCGTCTATCGTCAGTTTCTTATCAAACGCACGGGTATCAATCATATTGATCAGCGCTTCGGCAAGTTCACCCAAATTGTGTGGAGGAATCTTTGTTGCCATACCGACGGCAATACCTTCCGCACCATTAAGAAGCAGATTCGGAATGCGTGACGGCAGATAATCCGGTTCCTGTAATGTCCCGTCAAAATTGTCTCTGAATTCGACGGTATTTTTGTGCATGTCAAACAGCAATTCATCACTGATTTTTTCTAGTTTTGCTTCCGTGTAACGCATGGCAGCTGCCGAGTCTCCGTCTACGGAACCGAAGTTTCCCTGTCCCTTGATGAGGGTATAACGCATGGAGAATGTTTGAGCCATACGGACCAATGCTTCGTATACGGACGAGTCGCCGTGCGGATGATACTTACCTAAAACTTCTCCGACAACCTTTGCACATTTGGAATAATGACCACCGGAGTCCAAACCCAACTTGTGCATTGCGTAGATAATACGCCTCTGCACAGGCTTTAAGCCGTCTCTGACGTCCGGAAGGGCACGCGACACGATAACGCTCATCGCGTAATCGAGGTACGACCGCTTCATTTCGTCACTGACGTTGGTTTGAATTACTGTTGTCATATTTTTCTTTAATATACTTGTCTAAATGTCTAAATGTCTAAGTGTCTAAGTGTCTAAGTGTCTCGGTATTTCTCAGACCTTAAGACATTCGGACAATTAGACCTTCTGACGTTTTAGGCCTTCAGTCCCTTTTTAACTTCTGCTATAGCAACTTCTTTGCTCATGAACTTTTCTGTCTTAACCCATTTATTGGGTTCGAGTTCTTTGTAGTGGTCAAAGAAATGCTTAATCCGGTCGGTAACTGCTGCGGGCAAATCTTCGATGTTCTCATATACGCCGTACAGCGGATCAACTTTTTTTACGGGAACGGCAATAAGTTTGGTGTCCACACCTTCTTCGTCCTTCATTTCAAGCATTCCGATAAGTTTGCACTTTATCAATGCTCCGGCCATGACGGGTTCGGATGACAAAACCATAATGTCCTGTGGGTCGCCGTCTTCACCTTTGGTGTTCGGAACAAATCCGTAGTTAAACGGATACTTCATGGCAGTGTATAAAAACCTGTCCGCCATCATAAATCCGGTCTCTTCATCAATCTCGTATTTAACCATGCTGTCTTTTTCTATTTCAATAAAAGCCAAGAGCTCTGGGAGCTTTGCCGGGTCAAGTTTAATTTTCTTAAAATCCATACAATTTAAAATTAACTTTTAATTATTAAATGTCCAACGTAGCCATCTTTGCATGTGTCTGGATGAATTTTTTGCGGGGAGGCACTTCCTCACCCATCAACATGCTGAAAACCTTGTCCGCTTCTTCTGCGTCCGGAACTTGAATCTGCTTTAATACCCTATTTTCCGGATTCATAGTAGTCTCCCACAATTGTTCCGGGTTCATTTCGCCCAAACCTTTATACCTCTGTAACGTGTAGTTTGGTCCGAAGTCTTTCTTAATAACCGCATCTTTTTCATCATCCGAATATACATACACAAATCTCTTACCCTGTGAAATTTTGTACAACGGCGGTTGGGCAACAAAGATATGCCCTTTTTCGACTATAACCGGCATATGGCGGAAGAAGAACGTCAAAATGAGTGTCATGATGTGTTCACCGTCAACATCGGCGTCAGTCATGATGACTACTTTGTGATACCGGAGTTTTTCGTAGTTGAACATGTCCGAAATACCCGTTCCGAGCGCAACAACCAAGTCGCGAAGCTCTTTAAACTGCATGACTTTGTCGAGATATGACTTTTCGGAGTTCAAAATTTTTCCACGAAGGGGCAAAATTGCCTGAAATTTACGGTCCCTACCCTGCTTTGCGGAACCTCCTGCTGAGTCTCCCTCGACGATAAAGATTTCGGATTTTGCGGGATCTTTTTCTTTGCAGTCGGCGAGTTTTCCGGGAAGGGTCGAACCCTCAAGTGCGCTCTTTCTAATAACGGAATCACGAGCCGCTTTTGCAGCCAAGCGCGCCTGTTGTGTCAGAAGCGCCTTTGCCATAATCTCGCGGGCTTCGGACGGGTGTTCTTCAAAATATCGTTCAAGATGCTCTTTAGTTATCTGCTGCACAATAGTTTGGACTTCAGCATTCCCCAATTTCTCTTTGGTCTGTCCCTCAAATTGCAGGTTGGTGGACGGCATTTTGATATAGACAATGGCCGTCAGACCGTCGAGCGTATCTTCACCGGAGAGATTTTCTTTCTTAATGAAACCCTGTTTGTTTCCGTAGTCGTTCAGTACTTTCGTGAGCGCCATGCGGAATCCGGTTACATGTGTTCCGCCCTCTTTGGTATTAATGACGTTTACGAATGATAAGACGTTGTCTTTAATGGAATCGTTATACTGCATCGCAATTTCCACTTCCACGTCCCCTTTTGACTCTTTAAAGTAGATGATGTCATGGAATGCGTGTTTATTGAGATTAAGGTCTTCGACAAGTGAAACAATTCCGCCCTCAAAGAAATAACCTTTTTTGATGTTATTTATATCGTCATATACATAAAGGAAGACGCTCTTGGTTAAGAAAGCCCGCTCGCGCAACTGTTTCAGAACGCGTTTGGTGTCAAGCGTTATTCCCTGCAAAAAAATCTCTTTATCGAGCAAGAACGAAATTGCCGTTCCGGTTTCCGAAAATAATCCGAGTTCCGATTTTGCCATTACTTTTACCGGACCGGCAGGAATGCCACGGTGATATTCCTGTCGATATACTTTATTACCTCTTCTCACTTCAGCAATCATATGGTCGGACAATGCATTGACGACGCTTGAACCGACACCATGAAGTCCACCGGACACTTTGTATGAACGCGTGTCGAACTTTGCACCTGCATGAAGCTTGGTAAGAATAATTTCCAAAGCGCTCTTTTTGTATGCCGGCATTTCCTCCGTGGGAATACCACGGCCATTGTCCACGACAGTGAAATAACCGTTCTTTTCAATGCGTACGACTATCTTGGTACAGAACCCGGCAAGTGCTTCATCGATACAGTTGTCGATGATTTCATTCAGACAGTGATGGACACCATCGAGGGATGTTGTCCCTATGTACATTGCGGGTCGTTTTCTGACTGGTTCGAGGCCTTCGAGGACTACAACAGATTGTGCATCATACGTTGTGTTTGTTGAAACCATAGGGTATCAGTATAGCACGCACACCCCCCTACTTCAACAGAATGTGTGCTTGATTTAGCTTAATCTGACAATCTAAATAGAATATATATTATAGGATTATACATATCAAATATGCTTATTAACTTTGTACTATTTTGACAGGATAATCGTTAATAACAATGCTAAATAACGATAGTTATAACGATACTGCTTTAAGCATATTTTGGTACCCCATTACTTTTGTGGCGCTATTTTTGGTGATATACTATATATATGGAACCCACACGAGCAGCAGACAGGCCTGGTTTTAAATGGTTTGATATCATTCGCGCTCTGTGGTTATTTCTTGAGGGCCGAAGAGCAAGCTATGTATTTTGGACCGTGGTGCTTTTTGTGGTTTATTTTTACCAGATGGTTCCGGCACTCATTATTGCCCGTATCATTGATTTCTTTTCGAAGTATCACGCCGGTCAACCGCTCACCGAGTTCTATATATGGGCTATTGTCTTAGGCTTCGGCACGGGTATCGTCGGAATCATCAGGCTTACCGGCAAAAACAAGCTGGGCGATTTACAAACCCACGCACGGTACCTGATGCGCACCACGGGTTTTGAACGCTTAGTCGATTTCTCGGTGAAGTGGCACGATAAAGAGAATACGGGAAACAAAGTGCAACGGATTCAGCGGGGTGACCAGGCAATGGCTGACATTCAACAACTCATTCAGAGCGATTTGTTTTTGGTTGTAACTTCGTTTATCGGAGTGCTTATCGCATTTTTCTATCTTGATTATGTCTTCGTCATTTTCATGGTCATTTACCTCATCGGTTTTTTCGGCATCCAATCGTTTTTCTATAAGAAATTGGTTTTGTTGCAGAATGAGCGGAACAAACTGAATGAACAGGCAAGCGGTTCTTTTTTTGAGGGAGTCAACAACATTATGACCATCAAAACCCTCGGTGCACAGGATACATTTAAAACAAATATTTTCAACCGGGAAGAAAAATCGCGCGATCTGACTATTTTTATGAGGAAGACCGGTATCAATAAATGGAAAGCGTTTCAGGTATTCAATGCTATCGGTACGACCATATACATATTATTGGTAGGACGCGGGCTTTTGGCAGGAACCGTAACCATCGGAGCAATATATATCTACGGAGCGTACTTGACCAAGCTTGTCGATGCCGCCGCAAGCAGTACGGATGTGTTTGATGAGCTGATTGACTATCGTTCGGCGTTTGCGCGCATGATGCCGATATTCTGGGAAACAATCCCCAAAACCGACGGGACAGCCCTTTTCCCCGACAACTGGAACAGCATCGTCGTTAACGACGGTGTATTTGCATACCCTGCAAGCGACCCGGAAAAGAAACCGACGGCAAAGGGCAGATTTGCTCTCCGTCTCGGAAATTTTGAAATTACCCGCAACTGCCACCTGGGTGTTGTCGGACATTCCGGCAGCGGAAAGTCTACTTTGGCTAAAATACTTCTCGGTATATACCAGTTGCGCTCCGGAGAGTTTACTGTTGACGGTTTGCCGTATCAGAACATACGCCATGATGAAGTGACCAGGGCTATGACCATTGTTCTGCAGGATTCTGAAATGTTTAACCTTTCCTTGAAAGATAATATTACATTGATGAGGTCGGTTACTCCGGAATTGTTTGAAAAGGCTATCCGGATCAGTCAACTGGCGGAAGTTGTCGCAAAGCTCCCCAACGGTCTTGATACCTTAATCGGCGAAAAAGGATACCGTCTGTCCGGAGGTGAACGCCAACGCGTCGGGATTGCGCGGGCAATTTGCAAGAATTCCGGAATTATGGTGCTCGACGAGGCGACGTCTTCTTTGGACAGTAAGACTGAACAATTGATTCAGGAAGGCATCGATCATGAGCTGGCGGATAAAACGCTCATTGTCATCGCCCACCGCCTGTCGACACTCAAGAACTCCGACGTGATTTATGTTTTTGATCACGGTACGATTATAGAAACCGGTTCCTACTTAGAATTATTAAATAATCCCACTTCACATTTTTACTCGATCTACGAAGCTCAACGTCTCGCTCTTACCGAGGACAAAAAGCAAAAGGAAGCGTAATACTACCCATGTCAGACCTTACTACCATTTATATTGTCAGACACGGCGAGTCGGTGTGGAATGTCATGAAGATTCTCCAGGGGCAACGCAATTCTCCGTTAACCCGTCGGGGTAAAGAACAAGCAGTTCATCGAGCTTTAGAGTTGAAAGATATCGAGTTTTCTGCCATCTTTTCTTCCGACCTCGTGCGCGCGGAGCAAACGGCTCATGTTTTGGCGCTGAAACGGAAAATGGCCATTCAGACAACCAAAGCACTCAGGGAGCGCTATTTTGCAAAATTCGAAGGACGGCGTCCGGGAGTGGACAAAGAATTACGAAAGTTGTTCAAAGATTATGAGGCGGCATCTCCTACGGATAAATGGATAATGAATCGTGACGGTATTGAAAGTGATGAAGAAGTGGTAAGTCGGGTAATTACCCTGCTCCGTGAGGTTGCCGTCGCCTACGCGGGTAAAAACGTGCTGATGGTGAGTCATGGCGGCATGATGCATGTGCTGTTGGTGCATTTGGGATATGGTACCCACGAAGAGCTTCATCCGTGGTCCATAAGCAATCTCGCGTACATTACATTGGAATCAGACGGCGTTGAATTTACTATCAAAGAAGTACATGGAATAGTCAAAGACAGTACGGTATAATGGAAAAGAAGTCGCCGCCTTAGCTTAAGCGGTACCTGCCCGCAATGCTTCGCATAGCGATGCAGGCGGGGAGCAATCGATTTGAGCCGTTTTGCCGAAGTAGCTCAGGGGTAGAGCAATCGCTTTGTAAGCGATGGGTCGTGGGTCCAAATCCCACCTTCGGCTCAAATTAATATGCGATGGGTCGTCGGTTCCCTGCTCGCCATCGCTTCGCTCAGGCGTTAGCGGGCGAGAAATCCGACAGGCGGCTCACTATTCTCGTCGGTTCCCCGATTTGTGTAGCTCATCAATTGTTGGTTGATCAAATTCCATACAGTGCTTCATGCAAAATGGGTTTCTAAATTCTTAGATTTTTATAATGATACTCTAGGATGTGTTCTGCTATAATCAAAGTATTATGTGGAGTTGTAAATGAAATTACTTAAACTAAGAGTAAAGAATTACAAGTCAATTATTGACAGCGGCGAATGCAGTCTTGAAAAAGGAGTGACCATTTTTGCCGGCAAGAACGAAGCGGGGAAAACGGCACTGTTAGAGGCATTGGAAGATTTTAATCTAAATTCAAAAATAAAGATAGCAGCGGTTCCATTATTCAGGAAAAATAAACAGCCTCAGATTACATTAACATTTGCTGCTAGTGCATCTGAGCTGAACAATGCTCTGAGAGATTTTGGTCTCCCTCAATTTACAACAGAAACAGAAATAATACTAACAAAAATATATCCTGGCAATACATATGTCGTGCCTGATGAGACATTTATTAAATTAGGCATAAAAAATACAACTCTTACAGCCGAAGATGAAAAAGTCCTGAATGAGAAGTATAAACTTATAAAAGCTGAACTCGAACCGTTTTATCCAGCTATACATCAGCTTTTGCCTGAATTGAATCTTGAAAATCCGGAAATTACTAAAGCTAATTTTCAACAATTTATTAGTGCGCCAAAAATTGAGATAACTGATGAAGACTCAAAGTTAACTATTAATTCAATGTCTCAGGACTTTGTTGATGTTCTAAGTATTCCAACTTCAGACAGGATACGTGAGAAAATTACTGACGCTTTTACAAGAATAATCCCAACTTTCATACTTTTTAATTCCTTTGAAGACGTGTTTCCATCGACTATAACAATTGAAGAGGCTGCTAATAGTCCGCTGATGAAAGATCTGGATTTAATTAGTAACCTGAATCTTGATATTCTAAAAAACGGCAATCCTTCGGAGAAGATGGAACACAAATTGACACTTAATCAAAGAATGCGAGAGGAGTATCAAAAATATTGGACCCAAGATGTAACTAATCTTCAAGTTGATTATGACAGTGGTAAACTCAATTTTTTCATAGTAGAAGATGGTAAATACTACCCTCCCGTTGTTAGGAGCAAGGGTAAACAATGGCATTTGGCTTTCTATATTCGTGTTTCAGCTCGTTCAGCCGAGGATGTTACGAATATTATTCTTATTGATGAGCCCGGTCTGTTTTTACACGCTACTGCGCAGAAAGATATTCTACGAAAGCTTGAAGACTCTGCTAAAAGATCTCAAGTAATTTTTACTACTCACTCACCCTACCTTATTGAACAAGACAATTTTATTAGAATACGATTAGTCCAGCGAGGTGTTATTCCGAAGATAATCGAACAGAGTTCTCTGGAAGGGAAATTTAATGACAACAAAAATACTTACACAAAGTTAATTGAATTCTACGAAGTGAAGAATCATAAAGATGGCGGGAATTATTTTAAGCTTAGAGACAAAGAGTTAAATGAAGACGAAGAAAATGCGATAAGGAACATATTAATTCAGCTTGAATACAACATTGGGACCACTATCGAAGACAAACTCCATAAGGTTTCGGATAAGGAGACACTAACACCAATATTAACGGCTATTGGACTTGAGCTTACTGATGGAATTAATAGCACCGAAAAAGTTAGAAACGTTGTATGCGAAGGACTATCTGACGTATTTTATCTTCAAGCGTTTAAGAGACTAATAAACAATGCAGATAACAATTTTATATTTGGGGGAGGCTCTGGCAATATGCCAATTGTTGGCACTATTTTGTCGGGGTGGGGTTGTAAGATTCTATATCTTTACGATAATGACAAGGGTAAAAAGGATGGAGAAAAAAACCTTAAGAAAAATTGGTTAATTACAACAGGGCAAATTCTTTCTGTGGTTGAGAAGATTGGAGGAAGTGTTGAGGATGTCTTTGAACAGGTTGACTTTAAGAAATTTGTTCTTGAAGATGAAAAAACCTTAATCAAGAAAACTAACTCTGAATACATGAAAGTCGAAGGAAAAGACAAAGTTATGCATGCTAAAAATTTTTATCGTTTATGTGAAGCAAACAAGGTTGTTATGTCAGCTACTACTATGAAGAGAATTAAAGTTATTTTTGATGAATTTAGTAAGAGATTTAAGGAAGAATTCTAGGCTGTTAAATTGTATCGCACAAGCATTTTTTGTAGCGTGTTCTCGATAAGTGCTCTGAGCCTTTGTAACTTATTTTCGTAAGCTCTATAGCTGAAAGTTATAACTAAATATCTTATTAGTTATGGTATTTAGGTTATTTCGAATATACCGTTTCGCGTGTTATCGGTTCGGGTCGCAATCCGCCGATGCGCTTAAACGGAAATTTCTTTCCTTGAGGTTCAAGAGGTCCCATTTCACTACCCTCAATCCAGTATGCACTGGTTTCATCAGGATGTGCGGCTGGTTGCGTTCCGTAGCAAATTGCGGAGTTTGGTTGGACATATCTGATCTTACTCGGAGGTTCTGGCAAAATACCATCTGCAGGGCGATGATAGGTAAAAGTAACGAGCATTTTTCCCTTCATCTTGCCTATACCGTATGAGATTCCAAAAGCTTCGATTAAACACATCGGAATACGTTGGGTCGAGTCATTCTCGTCAAGATAAGCCAGCCACAACATGTCTACGAAATCACCCTGCGTTAAGTATGGGGCACGAACGATTCTGAGCGGGATAATGTTTTGCAACAACGTGCCATCGGTCAAACGGAGTGTTTCTCTCGGCAACTGAACACCCTCTTTCTGCCCGCGCATGTGTTGGACAACCTGACCATATTCTGCAGCCATGGGCAATTATACCATATTACAGCCTTGCTGCAGGCTTTTTCAGGAATACCAGCAACCCACCGACTGCTCCGAGCATCAGAACAATAAAGAATGCAAAAAGCGGAAGCAGCGCATTCTGTTGGTTTGCCGCACTCACCGATTCCTGTGACGGCATACCCGTTGGGCTGACCGGTGTTTGAGACACGGTACGGGCGAAACTCTGTTTGAGTGCTGTCACCAATTCCGTTTTCGGTTTATAGGCAGCGGTCAAGACTTGCTCATTGGTGGTTGTGTACATGTTCCGTTTTGTCTCTGCAAAGTACGCCTTGTTCACCCGTGCAAATTCCTGAGGAGAGAGCGTTACTTTGTTTTCAGGATTAGCAGGATCCGTAAAGCGGAGTACGAACGGAAATGTGGGGATTCTCTTGCCGTTGAAGACAAAGAAACCGTCCGCATCTGCATTAGTGAATGCATAAGAGGCATTCGCAAGCTTGGGAATAACTATTTCAACAATTGCCCGGGGTATAACTGCGCCGCTTTCACTGACTGCGAAACCGGTAACGGATGTCGGCATAAGTGCGACCTCGGTAGCGACAACCGCCTGTTTGGGTGGTATTGTAGCGGTACTGATGAGTGACAGTTTCTCTACTTCCAGTCCGATGTTACCGTCAAAGCCGTCAGGGAGTACCGATTCGGGAATCGTCAGGATGTATTGTCGGTCTGCGTCTGTCTGCATTTGGGTCTTAACGACTCCATTGATCAGCGCACGCACTATTGTTTTGGGATGTGAAACCATACCTTTGATGATGTAGTTCGTTTTGTCGTGCATGACATTTTTGGTTTCAATCAGCGCGTTCGAACCGGTATAATTCGCGTTTTTGGGCATTACCACAACGTCGCGTCTTTCAGGCATCCCGGCTTTTTCAACAATCTCCTCGTCAATCGATGAATACAAACGGGTAGTGTCAATATAAATACCGTTCGGGTCGATCACTTTCAACGAACGCACGACCTCTTCCAATGTTGCTGCATCGGTCGGAAACGTAAAATCATCTGACTTTGGAGTCAGATAATATGTTCCTGCAGGAATCGCAAAATTAAATGTTCCGTCAGCAACCGTCTTATACGGATTCAGGAACATCGGATTTTGCGGGTTTACGGTCTGAACCTTGTTGTTTCCTTGCTTGTTGAAAAGAGTTATCTCCATATTCTGAACCGGTTCAAGTGTCTTTGCGTCAATGACGCGTCCGTACGGGTCCCATTGCACCGAAACGCAGTTTGTTGCCGCGTCGGGCAGCTGTTGTTGTGGGGTAAATGTCGCCAATTTTAGTGCCAACCCGACAGCGTCAGTTTGTGCCGTGCCGGAAAGGTTGGTAAGAATCTGCATTCCGAAAAAATTCTGATCCAAAAATTGTGATGTCCAACTCATGACATGCGGAACCGTGAGTGTACCGTCACCCGCCGGCATGATGGCTGTTTTTGACTGATCCAAAACCTTAAAGTCCATTCCGTAGCCCTGACTTGCAAAGGTCGGAACCGTTGCATCAGGACATGTTGATACACCATCTTTATCAACTGCACAGGTAAATTCTCCCTGGTGTTCCCGTAAAATGCTTACCGATTTTGTCGGTTCGAATTTGTATACCTGAGTTCCGCTGACTTTGTTTTTAAGCATCGCGACATGGGCATAGATGTTGTTATCGGCCGAATTTCTCCATAAATGAAAATAATGTAATAACCCCTCGTCGTTAAAAAATTCCTCCTGATCATGTGTAAGAAGTAATCCGGCATATTGTGTCATTCGGCTGTCGTGCGGATCGGGTACTACATACGCGTCAAGACAGCTCACTAAGACATTTTGGGCAGTGTCAGCAGCATAGATGCGGGAAACCGGTCCGAGCAGAAATGTAATAACGAGAAGAAAGATCACCAGTAATTTCTTCATAATATATATAGAACTAATATGTACTAGTAAAACAATAGCATTTATGAGTTATTTGTCAAGAATCAGGCCGGAGATGACAACCCGTGTTCCTTGTGTTTTATTCGGTTCAACAGATATCCGTAACTGTCGTGCATCACAAATTTCTTTGACAATCGAAAGTCCGAGGCCGAATCCTTCGACTGCGCCGACAGTCGAACCGCGATAAAATTCTTCAAACCCATGAGCGAGGGCGTCCGGACTCATACCGGTGCCATTGTCGGAAACGGTCAGTATGCCGCCGGTACCGATTTTGCGCAGTGTTACACTGATTTTTGCCGGGGTTGTGCTGTATTTCAATGCGTTCGAGATAAGATTACCAAGTATTATTTTAAGTTCTTCCGTACTCAGTTGTACGGCCGAAACGGCGAATTTTGTCACGATACTGGCTTGTTTGGCTTTTATAAGGGTTGAATTCTGTTGCGTAATATACTTCAACACAGTACGGAGATTGGCCGTTGCCTCACGGGAAAAACCCTTCTTGATAGTAGCTTGAATAAGCAGTGTGTTGACCAGTTCATTCAGGTGGTGCAGGTCAGCTTTTATCAACGGCAACTCGCCCAAACCTTTTCGATATTGTTTATCCTTCAAATAGCGTGAGGCGATATCGATTGAGGAGATTGCCTGTGTAAGGGGAGTTTTCAGCTCGTGCGAAGCATGTGAAATAAAATTTTTCTGTTTTTCCACACCCTCCTCCAACCTGTCAAGCATGGCATTCAGCGAATGGGAAAGTTGAACAATTTCGTCATCCTTGGCGCCTTTGATCTCTATCCGCTTATGTAACGTGTCCGTCTCGATTTTTTGCATGAGTTTGAGTATTCGTCCCAGCGGAGCAAACGCACTGGTTACCGTCATACTGGCAAGTACGAAGCTGATTATCACACCGGAGGGAATAAAGAACAGCATCAACAGGTAGTTAAGATACAACAGCGAGTTGGTGCTACTCATATCTTTCCCGACCTGCAACACACCCAAGAAACCGGATTCATTTACGAGCGGTATAAGGATTGTTTCAAACTCCCCTATTTCTGCTTCCCGCTTGGTGATGTAAACGGGCTTCAAGGTTTTGCGGGCAGTGTTGATCGCCACTATTTCCGACGGCGAGTCTTCGTAGATCTCATCGCGCTCACTGGTCAGAAACGCTCCGTACCGCGCGACAGATTTGAGATTTTGGTCGTATATGGATGCGGAGAGACTTCGATACCTCAGCGAAGTTCCCAGAGTTTCTTCGTGAACGTTTTTTTTGAGAAATATCGCAGTACCCCGTAACACAACATGGTCACGGATCAGGTCGTTACCGCGACTGAGAAGTTCCTGCCGCGTGCTGTCCCGCACTACGAAACCGTACACAAACGAGAATAGGAGCGCTACGGTCGTTACCGCGAGTGCAATAAAAAACGAAAGTTGAATGGCAAGACGGGTTTTAGTTTTTATCTGAGAGAACATAGCCGACTCCTTTCACGGTTGTAATGGGAACGGTGATCCCGTTTTTTCTGAACTTTGTACGCAGGAACGCAACATGCACGTCAACGGTATTTGAAAACGGGTCTGCATTTTCATCCCAGGCATGGGACAAGAGTTGATCTCGCGTAAGTGCCTGGTTTTTATGAATTGCCAGATACTCGAGTAAACTGTATTCTTTCTGGGACAGCAAAATCGGTTTGTTTTTCCAAAATACTGAATGGTTGTTGGTGTCGATGAGCAGATTTCCGACAGCTATGGTCGGGTTACGCACTTCCCGTTCGTTCCGGCGGAGCAACGCACGCACCCGCGCACACAATTCTTCGGCGTCATACGGTTTTGTCACGTAGTCATCCGCTCCGGCATCTAGACCTTCAACTTTTTGTTCGAGCTGAGTTTTTGCTGTCAGCATGAGTATCGGTGTGTGTGATCCGTTTTCTCTGACAGTTGCACAGAAATCACGTCCGTCTCCATCCGGAAGCATCCTGTCCAACAGTATCAGGTCATAGGGTTCATCAGCCACTTTTTGCCGTGCCTCAGTAAGCGTATGACAAACATCGACGGCATATGTTTCATGCTTCAGAATTGTCTGAAGGTTATCCGCGAGACGTTTGTTGTCTTCTATGATGAGTATTTTCATTTAAATGCGGTATCGCTGCATTTGCTGAAATATACCGTCACCGTGTTCTCCATTGAAAATGTCAGTCATGTCAGCCCCGCACGAGAATATATTACCACCTGAGTGATCAAAACGGAATTGGGTTATATCAAACTGCTGACCACGCACGGTAACGATACATCGGTTGTCTACAACCGGTTGAGGTGCCGGGGTATCCGCTACGGGGGCCGGAACATCTGCAGCAACGGGAATTTCGGCTATCGGTTGTTGTTCTATCTGCTGAGGCTGAACCTCCTGCTGCACGGGTTCGGCAGGAACCGTTTCCGTTGAATTTGTCGCCGTTGTTGTTACAGGAGTTGTCGAGCCCATTGAAGAAATCGCTGATTTCAGTACGTCAGTTGGAGTGAGGGGAGATTGACTGACTGTTGGCGATGCCAATGCGTTGGTGTTTTTTTGCTTGGTGAGAGTACTTTGCCCAACAACCAGCACGGTAACTGTCAGGAAATTAAGTAAAACAACCAAAGCGGTGTAGCGGATGATAGAAAGTTTCATCGCAGGGCAAAATCTTCATAACTTATTTTACTTTTGCGTACCCCAAGTTGTATGAACTGTTCAGCCAGTGACTGCATCATGGTTTGCGGACCGCATAAGAAAACCATGACGTCTTTGATATTGAAACCGGTTTCTTTTTGTATCTTTTGTGCTGTGAGTCGCCCGTTCTCTTTGGTGTTGTTCAGAATATAATTCACCGGTTGCCCGGCAAGGTGCGCAAGCGACAGTTCCTGGTCAAAAACCGCTTCGTTTTTTGACGAAACACTGTAATAACAATACGTTTTTTTAACTCCGTCAGGCGTTGTCAGCGAACGGACCATACTTACGAGCGGCGCGATGCCTATTCCGCCTCCTACCAGAATTGATGTTTCTGTTGTCCCGAAGCGCTCACCGAATTGGCCGTGCGGGCCGTAAACGGTGACCTGTTCGCCTTTTTTTATATTCCGTAAGCGGAGGGTGTAATCTCCGTCAATTTTTACCGAAACCCGTAAACATGAATCGTGAATTCCCGAAGAAATGGAAAACGGGTGCGGCTCACGACCGATAGCGGGGTTTTTGACGGCAAGAAAAACAAATTGTCCGGGAACAAACTGGAATGATGAATGTGATAATCGAATAGAGATGTTAATAACGTCACCACTCCGCTCAACAGCTTCTATTTCCCCGTTCACATGCGGTCCAATAAACCGGTACAGAAATCGGATATACGCGTATGCTGAGAGGGCAAAAAAAAGCAACGCCAGCATCCATATCCGCAACGGCAGAAAATCGCTGACGTCACTCTCGATGGTGAATACATGCAGCAATCCCAAAAGTACGACTATGCCCACATATTCATGAGTCCGTTTCCATATATGGTACGGGAGCTTAACAAATAATGTCAATGAAATGAGAATAATAAAAAGCCAGAACGCGGCAATCCCGAACAAGTACGGCAGATTGTCAAACGACGGGATAAGGTAAATAAGCGTTACTTGTGCGTTCGGAATTGTTTTTAACATCAGGAAAAGCGGATGGTTAATGAGAAACATAAAAGCAAATGCACCGGTAATATGGTGTATCCTATAGACTTTATCCAATCCACCGAAAAGCTTTTCCAACACTTTAAAACGGACAGTCATCAAAAATGAAACAGCCAAAAGTGTTGTCCCGACAAGTGCGGCAACTTGATTCGCGACTGTTAACGGCGAGACTGACATAAAGTACCGGGGATCTTTCCCAAGAATATAAAGGGCAAGTGTATTTACTACTCCCAAAATAATAAGTGTTATTCCCAACATGATTGTATTCAGCGTAATATTCCGATGACAGAATATTTCTTTTTTATAATTCCCTCCCCCGCAATATGTAATTCAAAGGAAGCATCCCGTCCGGCAAGGGAATGGTACGGTCCGTTAATTTCATAGTATTTTCTGCCCTGTGACACGTCGTACACATACCCGTCAAGAGCAAGATATACGGGTTTGTGGGGATCTGTGCCATTATACTGAAGAAGATCGTTTTTTGTAAATACCGGCAGTTTTACCGAGTTCTTCGCCCGGGATTCTGCCCTGATTTGGCTATTCTGGAAGGCAAGAAACCCGAGCGTAACTGTAGCAGGAAGTACTATTCCTGCTACAATCACTCCCAACAACGGACGGAAAAACCTTTTCATGTTCAGTTTTCCGACTTGTGTTCGGGAACTTCTGTGGGCTCAGGTCTTTCAGTCGGATGCACCTCTGTCTTGTGTTCTTCTTTCTCTTCATTGTCCTCCTTTTTTTCCTCGTGTTCATAGAGCTTCTTCGAATCTTCGGTTTCGCTGTCCTCATCCTCATGTTCTTTCGAAATAGGCGTGAGTCGTGAAACAGCTGTCGATACCGAAGTCGGGACTGCAATACTCGCTTTTGCAGTTGCAGCCGTTGTTAACGAACTAGGGCTTGTTTTTGCCGGACTTGTCGGTTGTTTGGTCGGACTCGGTTGTGTGACCGCGACTCTCACTGCTGAACGGACGCTTGTCCCCGCCGCAAGCGTTCCCGTCGGCGTCGGCGTGGCAGATACGGTTCCTGTCGGCTCAGGTTTGTTGGCTTGTACCTGAGGAAGATTCTTTATTATTTTATAACTTGCTACTCCGCTCGTGCCGATCGATGTCGTGATGAATAGCAGAAGCAGCAGATTTGATCCCAGTTTTTGCAACATGGTTTTATGTATTAAATTTATAACAAGTGAAGTGTAAGAAAGAATCATTAAATGTATATTAAGAAAACAGGACACTTATTCGAAGAATTTTCTGTCTTTCAGTTTGGCTGGCAGAAACGGCAGATCTTTTTTCGGGCCGACATAGTTATCTGACCACGTATAATCTTTTGCGTATCCGAGGTTTTTCATCAGCTTTGTGGGAGCGTTTCTGAGGTGAAGAGGTATGGGTTCGTTTGGCAGGTCATACACAGCCTGTTTTGCTTTTTGCATTGCGTTTGCGACTGCCCGGGACTTCGGTGCACGGGCAAGGTAAATTGCAATGTGAGCGAGTGTCAATTGTGCTTCGGGCATGCCGATTTTATGTACTGCCTCAAAGCCGGCATTTGCCTGAATAAGTGCTCCGCGGTCTGCCAAGCCGATATCTTCAGACGCAAAAATAACCATCCGTCGGGCAATGAACTTCGGATCCTCACCATTCTCCAGCATGCGCATCAGATAATACAATGTACCGTCGACACTGCTGCCGCGCATGGACTTGATGAATGCACTGATAATATTGTAGTGTTCATCCGCCTTTTTGTCGTACAGCCCTGCTGACTTGGTTTGAAAAATATCCTGGACGGTTACCTCGGATATTTTCTTTTCTTTATAGGTAGTAACTGCCATCTCGAGAGCATTCAACATAATACGTGCATCTCCGCCTGAAAGGCGTATGAGCAATTCTTCAGCTTGTGGGGTTATGGTTTTTTTGTACTTCCCTACTCCGTTTACCGTATCCGTTAAGGCACGGTTTATCAGACTGGAAAGTTGTAGAGGTTCGAGGGGTTGCAGAACAAATACCTTGCAGCGGGAAAGAAGGGCTGAGATTACCTCAAAGGACGGGTTTTCCGTTGTTGCTCCGATAAGCGTGATGAGTCCCCGTTCGACATGCGGAAGCAATACATCTTGCTGCGCTTTATTCCAGCGATGGATTTCGTCTATAAACAAAATGGTCTTTTTTTGAAACAACTCATTTTCACGGGCTTTGTTTACGATTTCGACAAGATCCGCTTTGCCGCTCGATACACCGGACAGCATATGAAAGTCGGCGTCTGTTGCTTTGGCAATAAGATACGCAAGTGTGGTCTTGCCGCTTCCCGGAGGACCCCAGAACAATAGGGACACGAGTGTTTTACTTTCGATCATTTTTCGGAGGATTCCCTTTTTTCCGGCAAGATGATCCTGACCCACCAGATCATCAAGCGTTTGCGGTCGCATGCGATATGCAAGATTCATGGTGAAAACATTTTAGCACTTTTTAAAGTTGCAAGTGAATGATCGTTCACCTGTCACATGTCGCGCGTCACGGGTCACGAGTCTAAGAGTCTGAATGTCTGAATGTCTGAATGTCTAAGTGTCTAGGGCTGCTCAATTGTCAATGAAAGGAGTTTGTTGCCGTATTCGTACTCGGCTGAATAAGACACCGGAGGTTTGGTTTCGTCAAGCAGTATGGGTAATACCGTTTTTAATTCGGCAAGCAGACTGTCTTTTTGCAATATTTCTTCCTGAGTAAGCCAGACAAATTCCCCGTCTCCGTTTGGCTTGAGCGTTCCACTATCATAATCGGCAAGTAACAAGTGAAAAAAGAATTCCTCTTTCAAGTCGCCGATGTAGGCATTTCCTATTGCACGAACACGAAGGTTTTTAACTTTCAAACCGGTTTCTTCCATAACCTCCCTGCGCGCACAAGCGTACAGACCTTCATTAAATTCCAAATGTCCGCCTGCTGCCATCCATACGTTCGGCATGATCCGTTTTGTGGGGTTGCGGTGCAACATGAGGTATTTATTTCCCTTCTTAATAAAGCACTCGAGGGTAACGGCAATATTGCGGTCTTTCATTATGTCGGAGTGGGCGGACTTGAACCGCCGACCTCACGCTCCCAAAGCGTGCGTTCTAGCCATCTGAACTACACTCCGAATGATGCATTATACTATACTTTTCGCTAAGGAAGTGCGTGGAAATTTATTTTTTTGTTTAAAACAGCCTCGCGGTATGGATAAAGGCTTATGTGGTACTTGCGCTCAAAATAAGTAAAGGTATCCAATATATGTGACTGAAGAGCTGGAAAAAAAGGAAGCGCAACATTTGCCAGGTAATGCGCCGCATTATCGACTTGGGCACTGATTTCGTCATGTTCGAGTCTTTGCCGACTCCCGGGATATTGATTTCCCATAGCTGCGTCTTCGATATCGCCAACAATAGTAGACAACGTACCATTAGGTGTCGCAATCAAAAAATAGACAGAGAATACAAATCTGAAATTGTTCTGTATTGTCAAATCCACTAATTTTCTAAACTCATCAACAAAAACATCGGGGTTTTGTACCGGTTTATTTCGAGTACTTGTTGTCCACAGGTGTGCAATAGAATCGATGTCAACATTTTCTTCCGTTGAGCCATCGGGCTGTCGTGCAAATTTTAGAAAATCGGTAGCGGATACAACAAGGTTTTTCCCGCCGTTACTGACGTCATTCATCCTAATTTCGTGTTTATCAAAGTCAGGTTCGTATTTGTCAAAGGTTGGAATATGTGCAGCTAATAGCGCATTATAAACTGATAAAACAGAACGTACTGCACCGCTAGACCAATGAGAAAGCCGTTTTATGCACTCACCGTCTTTATTCCGAAATATTGTTCCATCCGCACCTCTGGGCATCACGAGTTCGACTGAGGTTTCGTCAAGCATGTGCCGGGGGCGGGACTCGGACCCGCACGACCGTGAGGTCACAGGATTTTAAGTCCTGCGTGTATACCATTTCACCACCCCGGCAAATTTAAGTCGTAAGTTGTAATAAAGCCTAAAGTTACAAGTTGTAATTCCTTGCAACTTAGTTAGTTACGGCTTTATTACAACTTACGACTCGCACCTTACGACTTGTCGTATAATTATAACATTCGGAAATCAGTTCTGTGAAGGTTTCAATCCCAAATGATCGTAAGCTTTAGGCGATGCTACTCTTCCCTGAGGAGTTCGCTTGATGAATCCTAATTGCAAGAGATATGGTTCCGTATATTCTTCCAGTGTTTGCCTGTCTTCGGAAAGCGCAGTCGCAAGTGTTTCAACTCCGACGGGCCCGCCTTCAAACTTTTCGATTAGAACTTTCAAATAGCGTTTATCTTCCGCAAATAGTCCTTCACTGTCCAGTTCCAATATTCCCCACAGTTTTTCGACAAGTATCTTATTAATCTCTTCAAAGGTGTCGGTTTGCAGCAGGTCACGCGCGCGCTTGAGAATTCTGTTTGCGATGCGGGGAGTTTTGCGTGAACGTTTGGCAATTTCAAACGCGGCATCTTCACTGATCGGCAGTTTCATCAGTTTCGCGTTGCGCATGACGATATGCGTGATTTCATCGGGAGTATAGTATTCGAGCCGGAGAATCAGTCCGAACCTGTCCCGCAGAGGAGAAGACAGTAATGCGACGCGCGTGGTCGCTCCGATAACCGTGATTTTGGGAACGGGCAATCGGACGGTTCGTGCCGCAGGACCTTTACCGATGATTATATCCAGGTGATATTCTTCCAAAACCGGGTACAGTGCTTCCTCAACCGGTTTCGGCATCCGATGAATTTCATCGATAAACAGGATATCACCATTTTTCAAGTTGGTAAGAATCGCGGCAAGATCTCCCGAGCGTTCCATAGCAGGGCCCGAAGTGATTTTTATATCGCCGTTCAGTTCGCGTGCAAGTATGTGTGCAAGTGTTGTTTTCCCGATTCCCGGAGGTCCGTAGAACAATAAATGTTCCGCGCTTTCGTTTCTTTTTTTTGCCGCATCGATAAAGAGTTGTAAACTTTTTTTTGCTTTTTCCTGCCCGAGATAATCACCCAGGGTTTTCGGCCGGAGTTGCACATCGATGTTTGTCGACTCGTCTGCCATGCTATTTCTTATTATTTAATAAATGTAACGCCTCAGTAATTTTTTCTTCGATTGATTTGTCGGGAGAAATCTTGTCCATTACGGTAAACGCTTCCGGACGAGTAAACCCGAGACTGACAAGTGCCTCTATCAGTGTTTTGTCGTCTTCAGTAAACGTTACTTTCGGAAGTTTGAATTCCACATCGAACTTGGCCGACAACTCCAACAGAATTTTTTGTGCCGTTTTTTTACCGATACCCGGAATGCCGGCAAAGTACTGATAATCCTGGGCGCGAACGGCAGTCATCAGCTTTTCAAGTTTGTTATACCCGAGTATGGTCATCCCCGACTTGGGACCAATGCCGGAAATTGCAATGAGCATATGGAAAACCTTCTGTTCCTCTTTGGTAATAAACCCGAATAGCCGCAGCTCGTCTTCCCGGACGTGTGTATAGATATAAAAAACAACAGACTGCTCTATTGTCAAATTGTTGGCGTGGCTAGCGGAAACAAGCACGTTGTAGCAAACGCCGTCTGCAGTTTTTACTAAAACACTCGTGCCTTCGATTTCGTCCACCGTCCCATAGAGTTTGCCAATCATGTGCTAAGTATACATAAATCTAGGGTAAATTACACAAATGACAAATTCACAAATATACAAATCAAATTCAAAATTAAAATGTTCAAAACGTTTTAATTTTTGTGTATTTATTATTTGAATTTGATTTGATGTTTGTTATTTGAATTTTGTGTAATTATTTAAGAAGTTTGTTCGTAGAAAAATACGTTATTCCGCATGCCAGCGCATCCGCCGTATCATCGAGTTTTATTTTTTCGGTCAGACCAAGAAGAACCATGACCATTTTTTCCACCTGTTGTTTTTGAGCGCTTCCGTAACCGGTTAATGTTTGCTTAATCTGCGAAGGAGTTACGAATGAAACCGTGAGATTACTTTCTGCGGCGGCAAGCAGCATCGCTCCCTGTGCTTGGCCGACAGTAATTGCGGTTGTCTGATTCGTATTGAAAAAAACCTGCTCAAGAACCATTGCCGTCGGCTTATACTTTTTTATCGTTTGTGACAAAAAATCATAAATTATTTTCAGGCGTTGTTCGGTCGGGGTTTTGCTTTTCGTTTCAATGCAACCGTAAGTCAACGGAATCATTTTTGATTTATCGTACTGCATTACCGCATAGCCGGTTCTTCCGATTCCCGGGTCAAGCGCAAGAATTGTTTCTGGCATGGCCTATTTTTACTTATGGCTTTCTCTTTTTACGGTAATCGTGCACTCGGTAAGAATTGCCGCGATTGCTCCGACTGCAGCGAGTACGGGTGCGACAACCGCCCCGACAACCCCAATAGTTACGGGCACTTCCATTACTGTTTTTCCTTCTTTACTTTTTATGATAATCCGACGCACGTTGCCTTCGTCCACGAGTTCTTTCACTTTATCAACCAGTTCCCTACCATGCAGCTTAAAGGATTCCACGCGACTCTTTTGTTTCTTTACCATGTGTATTTTTTTAATCGGGCGAAACAAGTTTCGCCCCTACTATTAACTATCAACCATCAACTATAAACTATATTATATCAATCCTACAAATGAAGCGCCAATGACAACTGCAAGGAGTATCGCCAACATATTTACCATGTCGACAATTTTCCAATTTTTGGTTGACGAGTGAAAATCTATCAGGAAGTAACCCATAACCAGAAGCAGCACTCCGGTGGTAACCCAACTGAAACCGACGAGCCCGGCGCAAAAAAGAAGTACGAATAAAAACAGGAAGGCTCCCATCATCTCAACATGTTCCATGGAAAAATTATAACACTACTGCTGTTTGTACACTTCTCTGATTATCGAATACCACTGTGAGTATTCAAGTTTGCTGCTGACGCGTCTAACTATCATTGCTAAACGGTTTTTTACTTCATCTGAGGTAATTCCAAAAATTGCAGCAATCTGATCTATTGACGCACCTTGTTCATATCTGTAATGCGCGATGTCTTGTAACCATGTGGGCAATCTATTTATAATTTCGTGAATTACCCCGGTCGAGATGTTTCGAAGAGCATCGAGTTCGATGTCCGGATCACCAATCAGCTGCTCGCCGAGAGTTTCAAATTCAACGGTTAATTCTCCGTCATCGTCACGAGTCTGAGTGCTCCGTACATCGCTCAGCGATATACCCTGATATCTTCCAAGAATACTAATGAGATGCTGGGTTCGTCTAGCCAATATTAAACGATAGCGATAGGCCTTTTTGCCCGTTGCAGTCCTGAGGCTTTCTGATACAGAAAGAAGTAATTCAACAGTTGGTCGTGCGACCGGCTTAGTCTTTTTCGAGTTCCTGTAGTCAATGAGAAGTGATGTCATCAGAAATACATCATCACGCGTAAACACCATTCCTACTTCTTGTTTCAATATATGATACGCCCGGAAGTACATGTGCAAGAGATTGAATTCACCCGGAGACAAGTCCGCAAACTCCCTGTTACCTTTTATTTTTCCCTGTGCGAAGAGCGGAATCGAAGCTAAGGCGTAGGTATTAAACTGAATCGGTTCTTTACTGCCGTTATGGTGAGGATTGTAGTTATATGCGGCTCTCCACAATCCTTCAAGGCAGAAGTGGGCAATGCTCGAGCGTAATTGCGCATCTACTTTGAATTCATCGGGAACCCGCGCGTACGCTTGTCCTGCAAGAGGTAAACTAGCAGTCACTAGAGTGTTTACTGTACGATTCATAATGCGGTAGTACGCCTCGACTCTTCCAAATACTTCCTCACCAACGGTGGCTCGTATTTTCTGCAAATCTACATTTTTCCTTGGAAGTTTATATGCTTTCCATATCTCTTCTAATCGGTCTCGTACTTTTGCAATTTTTTCTCCAAGCGCAATTTGTTCTTCTGCAGTTACAAGACGGATGGTACGCGCAGTTTCATAGACCGACCTGAACTCGGGTCTGTTGAGAGAAGATATGTATGGATTCACTTTTCCAGCGTATTTTTCTGGATCAATAAATAGTCTAGGCAGATCAATAACTGCGTCACTAATTGGACGAAACGGCAGTTGTGGTAGCGCCCGGTGTTCTGCTGAAGCCATGTCCTATATTATACACTATAGCTCTTGACTTGTTTTTTTCTTAAGTATGTGTAGAATATGCGAATGATAAAAACCAAAACCTCCAAACCCAAGAAGTCTGTTATGAATAAAGTAGTACGTGAAACGGTTGTTACGGAACCCGTAATGCCAAAGAAGAACATATTTGCCATGAACCCGCTTCCCAAGCTTTCCCCTTTTACCTATATCGTCGGTGCTGTCGTGGTAGTGGTTTTGGTCGGTGCGTTGTTTTTTAAGAATCTTTTTGTCGTTGCACTCGTGAATGGCCAACCGGTCAGTCGCATAGCACTTATACAGGAGCTGGAACGGCTCGGCGGTAAGCAGGCGCTTAATTCACTCGTGACTAAAACATTGATTGAACAAGAGGCATCAAAGAAAGGTGTGAAGGTAACGGACGTGGAAATAAACAAAGCGGTCACCGATCTGACTGCCAGTCTCAAAAAACAAGGTCAGGATTTAGACAAATTACTTGTTGCGCAGGGAATGACGAAAGCAACACTGATCGAACAGATGAGAGTACAGAAAGTTGTCGAGAAATTGTTTGATAAACAGGCAGTCGTCAGTGATAAAGATGTCACGGACTATCTGGAAAAAAATAAAGAATCACTTCCGGAAGGTCAGGATCCTGCAACGCTCAGAGACTCCGTGAAGGATCAACTGAAACAACAAAAGCTTTCGGAGGTATTCCAAACCTGGGTACAAGCATCAGAGAAAAACGCCAAGATATCTTATTTCATAAACTTCTGAACAAGTTTATAGTTTTTGGTTGATCTCGATGATGTTGCCTTCCGGGTCAGAGATATGAAAGGCTTTTATTCCCCACTCTTTGTATTCGGTTGTTTCCTTGAGGGGTGCTACATGCTTCTCACGGACGAAAAAGTTGTATGCTTTGTCGATGTCCTCAACGGAAAATACCAAAACATGTGATTGCGGTGAGACGGTACCTGTTGCCGATAGCTTTAACGATTCAAGCATTGCCCGAGCATCAAAAAGAGATATGAGTGTGTCACCTGTTTTTAATTCGGCATACTGATGTGTCTCGTCTTTAAAGCCTGCCTCAAATCCCATAATGGAAGTGTAGAACGTCAAACATTCGGCAAACTTAGTAACCAGTAAACGCTCGTGTGTAAATGACATTACCGGACGGGCAGCCTCTCCGCTCATAATAATGTGATCTGCCGCGCTCCATCCCGGTTCAGAATACACCCTTACCCACGTTTCCGTACCCATGGCGTAGTGGACTTCACCCGGCCTGATAATATCCACTTCACCTTCTTTCAGTACAGTGCTGCGCCCGTTCTTTACCAGTGTCAACGAGCCTTTGAGTACTTGGTAGATTTCAGCAGTTTTGTGATGAACGTGTGTTTCCGACTTGTCAATCACCGTAATGGCGATACTGTATTCCGGATGCGCAGATGCGGGTTCTGCTTCACAAAGAATCTCGGTAGGGTTCTTTTCATTGTTTACTATGATCTTTTTTCCGGGATACTGTTTTTCAAGCTCATTGGTTATTTTTTTTATATTCATGAGTGTATTTTATCATAAAAACGCGCCCTGAGCTTTTGTAACTCTGCCGGGTTGTTCTTGATTTGTAACAGTTCATAGGAAAATTGGTTGTATCCGAATTCCTTCGCGGTTACTTTTGCGACAAACTCATTAAAGGAGTATTGTCTGATTTCAATATTTTCGCCGGCGTCAAGGTGTGGCTCCTGAATTTTCCTGCAATTTTTGGCAATATAATAGTACAGTTCCCATTCCATTTTATGGAATGGTTCATGTACCGCAATTAAATCCCACTCTTCGCTGTACAGTCCGGATTCTTCGAGAAGTTCCCGTTTTGCGGCGCTGAGCGGTTGTTCACCTTCTTCCACTCTTCCTCCCAAGAAGCTGTCGTGCGCGGCAAAATTAGGTTGGCTTTCGAATGAAAGCCATATTTTGTCTCCAACGACCGGAATGACTTGCACGGTATCCGGACGCTTGAGCATTTCAAAGGTCGCGGTTGAGCCATCATACATTGTCTGTTCCCACTGATACGTGTGGAAAATTTTTCCTTTAAAAACAAGTTGAGCTTGTGGTGGTATTTTCATGTACCCATTGTACTAAATAGATTTACGGTACACTAGATACATGAAAAGAGTTATTGCCGGCATACTTATACTTGTCGGCACAATTTATTTTTTGTTCGTGTTGCTGGGCAGTTCTGTCAAGAATTTCTTTGATGAAGCAACTGTCGGTACCAATTTTCCGTCAGACAACACATCACAATCTGACATGAAAGACCCTACTCAAGCACAGAGTGTTATTGTCAACAATTCTGAATTCAGCTATTCATATATTATCTCCGAACCGTCACGGGTCAGTTTAGTTGAAAACAAATTACACGAGGACAGTCTTGAACTTGCTCAAAAAAATAATTGTACCCAGTTTACGAACGGAGGGTTCTATTCGACAAGCATTGTCCCGCTTGGGTTGTTCATCGTTGATGATGTGGAAAAGTACCCCGTACATGAAAGCGAAACATTAAACGGATTCGTCTGGATTAAAATGACAGGCGAAACGGGAATAACGCGTGCGCCTCCAAATGGGCGGCTCAGACTTGGTCTGCAAAGCGGACCGATTGTTTTTGAAAATGGGTTGCCTGTTCAGTTGTCCATTGCAACAGACTCGGATGAGCGCAGAGTGGTTGTCGGAGTAACCGAAGACAATCGGTTGGTTTTAATGACCGTCTATAATGGTCAATCCACCTATCTCGGACCCCGGCTCGGTGATCTTCCCGATGTTTTAGCGGAAATATTTAAGAAAGAAGCTCTCTCGATAACCAACGTTTTGAATCTTGATGGCGGTACTGCATCGGTATTTAATGATACTACCGCATTTCTCGGCGAGTTCAAGACAGTCGGAAGCATTTTTTGTATCCGGTAAAGCTGTTTTTTTACGTGTTCATAATTTTCCCGCGTGTATAATGAAAGTATGCTGTACTTTTCTGAACTTAACGGGTTGCCTGTTTATACCTCTGACAACGTATGTATCGGAACATTGAAAGATATGATTTTCGAACTTGATCAGACTCCCCGCATCAAGAAAATAGTTGTAGAGTACAAACATAAGACCTCCATTATCCATCTCAAGCTTGTACGGATTGCCGAAGGTAAGATTATCGTTAGTGCTCCCTACGAGAGCGCCGGCTACAGCGAAAACGAATTGTACGTCGGTAGTAATTTGTTGGACAAGCAGATAATTGATCTCGTCGGTAACAAGATGGTGCGGGTTAATGACGTCGTATTACTGGAAAGTTATAACACCGGCAGTTTTGACCTGTTTCTTATGGGTGTCGATATCGGAGTCCTCGGCATTATGCGGAGACTTCATCTGGAACGCCCCGTGCAGCAGATCATGTCTCTATTCTCCGTGAAACCTTCTTCACAGTTTCTTTCCTGGGCTGATATTCAGCCTCTGGAGTTATCAACGGGAGAAGTGAAACTCAAGAAAGTCGAAGGCAAACTGCGGAAAATGCGCCCCGAAGATTTAGCGGATTATCTGGAACGGACCAACGAGATGACGGTACATCATGTTTTGAAGATGCTCGGAACTAAACAAGCAACGGATGTCGTTGAAAATCTGGACGTTTCGTACCAGAAAGATTTGTTTACCCGCTGGGATTCAAAAGAAGCTTCCGAAATAATTGAGCACATGGATCCTGACGAAGCGGTTGACGTGTTGTCGATGATTCCGAAAGAAAAAGCACAAGAAGTCATCGGGCTGCTTTCTCTTCCGGTAAAAAAGAAGCTGCAACACTTGATACGGCTTTCGGTAACTCCCATCGGTGGTCTCGTTACCAACGACTTTATAACCGCGGACTCACACGCAACCTCACGTGACGTGATAAACAAAATCAGGAAAGAGTCCATGCAGTTTTCGTGCCTGAATACCGTATACGTTTTAAACGAGAAAGAACAGTTGGTTGGTGTTTTTAGTTTGCACGAGCTTTTACTTGCTAACCAAGATGAATTGATTTTTAAGTTTATGAACCAGAATTTGGTTGAAGTACTACTCACTACCCCGGTGCATATTGCCATACATAAAATGCTCAAATACCACGTCAGTGCGGTTCCCGTAATAGATAATGAGCGCCGCATGGTCGGGTTGCTCACCATAGACGACGTAAGTGAATATATTGAAAAAAAAATCTTTAAATGAAAAAACTGCCTTTTTTCTGGACTCTTTTCCGTAGACGTGTAGTCTTATTTTTCATGGTGTTCGGACCGGCAACCATTGCTGCAATGGCAGACAACGATGCCTCGGGGGTAGCAACGTATGCTATCGCTGGTGCGAAGCTCGGATATCCGGTGCTCTTTATACTAGGAATAGTCACTGTGCTTTTGGGAGTCACACAAGAAATGGGAATGAGACTGACTCTGGTAACGCGCAAAGGTCTCGGGGACCATATCCGCGAGCAAAAAGGTGTTCTGTTGGCAGTTTTGTTTTTCGTAGGCTTATTCATTGCAAATATGGGCACTATAATAGTAAATATTGCAGCTTTCAAAACCACCGCCAGTCTACTTCACTTACCCGCGATACCTTTGGTTGTAATACTGGTGTTGGTTGTCTTTGTTTTTGTAATAAAGGGAGATTATAAGCTAACCCAAAACATAATGTTGTTGTCTTGTTTTCTCTACTTTGCTTATATTTTTTCGGCGTTTAAGTCGCAGCCAAACTGGTTTGAAGCCGTCTCAAATCTCTTTTTCCCACACGGCGCTGTTCTTACCGGTGAATACGTCCGGAACTACGCTGTAATTGGTCTCGGGGTTCTGGGTACTACCATAACACCATGGGGACAGTTTTTTATCAGTTCGTTTGCGTATGACAAAAAGATTGATAAAGCTAAACTGAAATATTCGCAATTTGAAACGTATGTCGGTGCCTTTTTGACGGATTTCTTTTCTTTTTTCATGATTGTGGCTACCGCTGCAACGTTGTTTGTAAATAAAATCCCGTTGGTTTCCGGGGAGCAGGCGGCTATGGCAATTAAACCGTTTGCAGGCAATCTTGCTGCAATGCTGTTTGCTATTGGCATTATGAATGCCGGTTTTATGGGAGTTGTAGTTGTTTCGCTATCAACAGCGTACACATTTGCCGAATTTTTTGGTTTGTCCGGAAGTTTAGATACCAGCTTCAAAGAAAGTAAAGGGTTTTACACAATTTTTATTGTGCAGCTGTTGTTGGCTTCGTGTATCGCATTGTTACCGTTCATTTCACTTTTCAAACTTGCAATCGCTTCTCAAATATTTAACGCAATGCTCATGCCGTTTGTATTCTACTTCCTCATAAAATTTACCGACAGTAAAGAACTTATGGGTGAATTTACAAATCACGCATGGCAACGCACCATAGCTATAATCGGATCTGTAACTATATCCATAGTATCAGTTGTCGTTCTCATCTTTTCCATCTTCTTTTAGATGACCTCCGCTTGAAATGGCAATGGAAACGCGTTTATTGCGTTTACCCGTGCACTATGTGCGGCAATTCCCACCTTTCTACAATAATGTTCAAAAGCTGAAAGCTTTTGCGAAGTTGCATGCATACACCCCAGTGTTGCGGGGATATCATCCGTAAATAAGTCAATGGTAGGAACCGGGAAACCCATGAATATCGGAACCGGTGCAGAATTGACATAAAACGGATCTGAGACGTCAAAACCGAACCGTAAAGCCAACTCTCGGAGTCCCGGGGAAGTTGACCCTGCGATTTTGTGCGTACTTGTATTCTGTTGCGATTGGAGTTCTAATTGAGTCGTCAGGAGCAATGTGTCGGTGAGAAGAAGCAGTTCGGTCTCAAGGAGTCGTGCTCTGTTTTTTGATGGAGTGTCCTCGAAAAAAGGCACAAGGTGAATTGAGAAATATGGTTCATGTGCGTCTACCACATGAATGCGGTTCTCTACCCGTGACCTAAATCTCTGAGCATGCGCATATATGGTGCGGGCGAGCACTATCGATCCGGCCGGAAATAGCTCGACTTTTTCAAGACCGTCCGAGTACAGATCATAGTGGTGTTTGATGGTCATTGTGGTCAGCGTGGAATGAATGCGCATGAGTTCGTCAATCGGAGTCAATTCAAGTCTCCGGCGTAACTTTGCAAGAGCAGCTTTTGTGTGCGGAAGATGAACTTCGCCCTCCCACAGCAAATCTATTTTGGGTGCCATGAGTATATTATACTATAGGATTTAGTATTATTCATCTTCGGTACTGCTCACAAAATAATATTAAAACTCTTGACATTAATTATAAATATTCTATTATTTATCCTAATTATTAATTAAATTACTATAATATGTCAGATACTTCTCTTCGAACGTTTCTCGAGATTCCGTATGATGAGCTGGAAGCACGTAACGTCTCGGCACGGAAAGCTGCAATAACGGAAACTCAAGAAGCTTTGGAAAAGGAGTATCGTGCGTATCTTACCAAGGAAAAACGGATAAAAGCGGTAACGTTGTGTTTTACTGACATCGAAGGACGTTTTCATATGCTTGACTACGACAAGAAATTTTTTTTGAGTCACTCCGACAATCTGACTTTCGACGGTTCATCCATACGCGGATTTTCCGTTCTTAAGGAGTCGGATTTACGTTTGGAAATCGATTGGGCGAGTATACGCTGGTTACCTTCAGATATTTTCGGGCCGGGTAAAGTAGTCATGTTCGCATATGTCCAGAACAGAGACAGGAGTCCCTATTTGTCAGATTTCAGAAGCCGGCTGCGACTGTATACGGAAGAGTTGAAAAAAAAGCAGGGAGTAACGGCTTTTGCTTCAACAGAGATAGAAGGATTCGTTGTGCGGGGAGTTAATGCCGAGCAAATGTATACCGAGGAAAAAGGTTTTGAGTTAATCTCGGGCAGCGGGTACTATCACTCCCTTCCTCTTGATGAGCTGCGTGTTTTTATTGACCGCTCAGCGGAAGCACAACGGGCAATGGGATTTCAGAACGAGAAAGACCATCCCGAAGTTGCGCCGGCACAGTTTGAATTGAATTTCACGTTCACCGACGTTCTGACGCTCGCCGATACGATTCAGCTTTATAAATTGGTGTGTCGTCAGGTCGCAAACAATCTGGGAATGACCGCAACATTTTTACCGAAACCTGTTGCGGGGATAAACGGCAGCGGAATGCACATAAACTTGTCGTTGGGAAAAAACGGAAAGAATATTTTTTATAAAAAGAATGGAGCCGATGGTTTATCAAATGCCGCATGGGATGCGGTGAGCAAACTGTTGAATCATGCTCCGGAACTGTGCCTCCTTCTCAACCCGAGCGTTAATGCATATCGGAGACTTGATCCGCATTTCGAAGCACCGAATCAGATAAAAGTTTCTGCAATCGACCGGGGTTCCATGATCCGTATTCCCGTTGCCGACGAACGGAGTGCGCGGATAGAGATCCGGTCCGTTGCACCGGATGTAAACCCCTACGTTGCTTTATACAGCATATTGAAGATTATCAACGAAGGAAGCGCGCTGCAAAAGGACGAAGAAAAACGTGATCGGGTACGTTTTCTTCCCGGAAATATCTATGATGCTATCCGGCTTTTTAAGGCAAGTGATTTTATGGGAAAAATTCTCGGTGAAGACAATCAGGCAAAGTACGCTGCCTATAAACAGTCGGCTGCGGACAGAAGTCCGAAAGATCTCGGAACAATTGTCAAGAAGTCCGAAATAATCTACCACCACGAAGTGACGAACCAGATGTTGTGGAATAGATTTTAATAGACTAGTCACGAGTCTAAGAGTCTCAATGTCTGAATGTCTAAATGTCTGAATGTCTAAATGTCTAAAGTATAATACTGGTGTCTTCGATGCTGGAAGATTTGTTGAGAATATACACGTCGTTATCCATACTGTTGACACCGATGAACTCGGCCTTGTGTTGGAGGATAGCCTCCATCGGCTTACAGAAACTGCAACCCGTTTTGTGCGGACATTTAAATAAATTCAGCTTTCGTGCAAGCTTAATTTTTTTGGCAATTTCCAATACGGACGCAAACGATTCTTCTGCATCTGGTAACCGTTGTTCGGCAAGATCATCGGACCGCTCGATATACCAATAACTTGCCCTCTCTACCTTCCGTTTTTGGCAGTTGGTGACTAACAGATAGTAGATGGGAAGTTGTAACGATTCCGAATCTTCATCGTGTTTTCCGGTCTTAAAGTCTATAATGTGCACGCTGTCGGTTTCGGGAAAATATTCCAGCCAATCAATTTTGCCGCACAAAATAATGTTTTCTTCCGGTGAAAGAAAAAAATACGGCAAATCCATGCTTATTTTCACGGCTTTATTTTTCAAGGGCCCCGGATGTTTTTGCACGCGGGAAAGCATGGCTTCAGCACGATTTTTATACTCGAGTTCTGTTTCTTTGTTAGTAAAGCCACCTTTTTTTCCACTTATTTTCGACCATACAAAATCAAGCTTAACGGTTAACGGTTCGGCAAATCGCCGTTCGGAAGGAAGAATAGACAAAGATTCGAGAACTTCATGTACTGCACTTCCGAGAGCAAGCGGCGGACTCATCAGTTTTATTTTGTGCCCTGTCACCGGATCGCGGTACATATTCTTCAGGTAATACGAACGGGGGCATTTCAAAAAATCGCTGATTGAACTGTGTGAAACCCACGTGGCGGAATAACGGTCGGCGATCATAGGGATATTATAACGTATTCAATTACACAAATGACAAATTCACAAATACACAAATTAAATTCAAAATTCAAATGCTTAATCTCAAAAGAGTTCAAACTGTTCAAGAAGTTTTTTGTTTCCCTCAATCTGGTAACGCAATAAATCGGAATAGATTCCTTTTCGCGTTGAGAGTTCTTTCGGCTTACCGTAATCTACCACCTGACCGTTGTCGATCACGATGACTTTATCTACGTTTTGGATGGTCGAAAAACGGTGGGCAATGATAATCACCAACTTATCTTTCATCAGGTGCCTCATGCCTTCCTGCACTTCGTTTTCCGAACGGGAGTCAAGGCTTGAAGTTGCTTCGTCCAGAATCAGAATCGGAGCATTCTTGTAAGATGCGCGCGCAATCTGAATCCGCTGTTTTTGACCCCCCGACAGGCGCACTCCCCGTTCTCCCACTTCGCTGTCTATACCCTTCGGGAGTTTCATGACGAAGTCATAGGCATTTGCCTGTTTCAGTGACGCAAGAACTTTCTGTTCGTCATACTCCATGCCGTATGATACATTTTCTTTTATGGTCGTAGAAAATAATTCGTTCTCCTGAAACACGAGCGCAATGGATTCACGTACTGTCCGGTAATCCAAAGTCGAATACTTTTTTCCTGAGAGAAGCAGTGTTCCTTTCGTCGGTTCGTACAGCTTCAGTATGAGGTTAACAATGGTTGACTTCCCCACTCCACTGTGGCCGACAAGCGCAACCGATTCCTGTTTTCCGATGTCAAACGAAATGTTTTTTAACACCATGTCAGACGATTCGTATTTGAAAGAAACATTTTTAAACGCGAGCGTCGGGCTTTTTGACGGCTTACCCCGTTGAACTTTTGTGTAATCTTCCGTTGAGGGAAGTTTCATGATCTCGAAAAATTCGCGGGAACCACTTTCGGCCATTTGCACACGGGATAAAATGAAAGACATCGCAAATAACGGCCGTCTGGCAAGATTGACCATTTCGAGAATGAGTACCATTTCACTGATTGAAAGGTTACCCGAAAACGTGTTGTAGAAAACAAGGATGCTGACAATACTCAGTATGACAACGAGACTACCGTTCCGGAAAAAATCAACGGTATGATATACGGCACTTTGATGCGCATATATTTTATTACTTTCGTCTAACTTCTGAGAAACTGTCCGGGCTTCAGTACTTTCATTGAGAAAGCTTTTTACGAGTTTGATGTTGCTGATAACTTCCTGAATCCGACCGCGGGTGTAATCTTCAATAACATTCTTTTTCTTCTCTTCTTCCCCCCACCATTTTGCCGAGTAGTAACTGAGGATGAGGTAAATCGGAAATAAAAGCGACATAAAAAAAGCGATCCACACGTTAAAGTAGGCAATAATCGATATGGTCAGTATGCTCTGCAGAATTGAGGGAAGAATGAAGTTGGTTGCCGTATTCATAAAGTCATAAATGGTGCTGATTCCCCTGCTGAGTTGATTGAGGATCTTACCCGAGATTTCCGAATCAAAATAACTCTGCGGAAGCGTAAGTACTTTCGAATAGAACATATCTGTCAAAAATTTCCGCAGCTTACCGGCGAAATGATCTCCAAGCCGTTCATTCGCAATACTTATTGTCATGCCGAGAAAACTGGCGGCAAAAGCGATGACGATGAGTAAAGATACGGCACCGAGGTTGCCGCTCGAACTTTTTATCTGAAGCACGATCTGATCGATGACAAGTTTTGATAAAAGCGGTGCAATCATTTCCACCACGCCGCCGACGACGATGAGTAATGCAAGTGCCGCGATGAGATGATATAAGGGTTCTGATATTTGAATAATTTTCGCGATATTTTTCACTTAGCCATTATATCTAATTCCGTCGATTTTAGCCCGCTCATTTGTGTAGACAAGCCGTTCAACAAGCTTTTGGATATTATAACGAGGAGCTGGTGTTTCCCGAGCGATTGTAGCAGTTGGAGGCTTGTTGAATACCGCCACATCATTGCAAATTTTTCCGGCATCAATTATTTGCAATGGTGCGTGTGTCGCAACAAGTTGTGGTACTGTTGTCTCTGCCGTTGCGCGGACAGGCAATGTTACCACGGCAATCATATCGGTCCCTAAACCTTTGGCTAATTGCCAGAATGATGCTATTGCAGACGCGTCCATAAGTTTACGTGCTGTATGACCCTTGAGCAAATGAGCGGCTATATGGTCAATGCCGGACGTAATAAGCGGAGCTATGGCGTATGCTCCCCAAACAAATGACATGACGTAGGCAAGTTGGTGATCAGTCATATTCACTGTTTCTAATCCGTACATGACTGCGATACCTGTGCGGATAGTATCGTATAAAAAAGCCATCAGTTTAAGTTCCCGAAGTGATAATTTTTCAGCAAGATTGAGCGATTCGGAAATAGTTCTATCCGGAAGTCTTTCGAAGCACGGAATTCTGACGTGTATAATCCGTGAGTTCCGGTGCTCCAACCCACACAGCCCTCCGGGAACAACCAGCGTCAATTGCCGCGTTTCTTCGGAATTTTGTTTTTCCGAGAGGTGTGCAATCGCCGGGATAGTACCGTACGTAGGGACAAGTAAGCCATTGTCCAGAGGTGAATATCTCACTACTGGAAAAGAGACTAAGGAAGCATGCGTGCTGGAGAGTGTTTCTGCCACATGATGCTCGTTAATACGGGATGCGCCTCCGATTCCCCCAAGTCCATGTAAGGTTAAAATAAGAGCTATTGTATCGAGTGTATCCTTAGGATATTGCACTTCATGTCTGTTTATTTTGTTCGGAAATTCGCTGCTGGCCATTCGATAGTATAACAAACTATAGGATATCTTACAAGTGTTTTGGCCAGTGAATTTGGGGGACACCGAGTGTCGCAATTGCCATTGAAAGAAGTGCTTCTTTGTATCTTCCTTGGATTCCCAGTTCAGCAGCCGCCGTGATAAAACCGACAGACCATGCACCGAGAGCAAACGTCTCAATTTTGTCCCTCAGCGACAGTCTGCGTTGTTCATTTGACATAAGGTATTATATCAAAAACATCGATTTAGCTTTCAGGACGCCTCATACCTTCACTTAATTTTTTCCTGTTTTAGCCTGACCTTCTGTCATGACGAGTAATTTTCCCAATTCCTCAATAAACTTCATGGCATGCTCCCGGCTCATGCCGAGACGAGAAACAATCCGTACTTGGTTTGTTGTCCCAAGTCGTTGACAAACATCCAAAACTACTCCGAACTGATTGGTGGACATCAGGATACTGTCCGTGTACATGATGGGTGTCGTATCCAAGTTGACGTTTAAATTTACCTGTTCTTGCTTTGCCAGATCAGAGCTCTGTTTTGTCGTCATGAAAATAATGTAAACTAGTAACTACTGAGGTAATTCTAGCTTATTTCCCAAAAAAAAGTCTATTTGGTCCTCTGCGCAAGGGAGAGCGCATCTTCGAATCGGGAAAAAGTTTGGGAACGGAATGTTGACCAACCAATGTGTCGGTACGGTTGTGGACCGCTGGTTGACGGTTCAATCTTCTCCATTCTTCGCTCAACATAATACTGTTGCGGCGACTCTTTGCTTTTAAACACCAAAACCATGATGACGCGATTATCTGCAGTAAACGACCAATGATATACCGGGATATCCAGAGGGTCGGTAATTTTATTTGCACCTCTTTCTGCTGTTGATAATGATGTATACGTGCGCGATAGATGCGGAATCAAACGCGGGTTCTGAAGACGTTGAACAAGCGCATCATAGTGTGTAAAGCAGTTATCTTCACCCAATTTTCCGGTGCCAACAAGGTGATACAGAATTTTAACTGCAAGCTGGCGATCTTTTAATACTTTTTCACTAAACCACACCAGTTTATCCGCAAACTCGACAGCAAAGTCCAGGGTGTGTTTTGCATGACCGGCAATTTCTTTTGACCAAAAATCAATAAATATCAGCGCGTCTCCTTTTGCTTTTTGATCGGGACACGCATTCAGAATTTCAACCACCCCCCGAGGATAGCCGTAATTTAGCGGGTGACCGAGACCGCGCATGCACTGGCGTTCATCAAATGGTACGGAATCTTCCTCAAATTTGCCGATCGGCTCAAAAGGAAACCGTTTCTCCGGCCTTTCCATAAGGTCAACAAGTTGAGCATTCGCCGGTCTCATGTTTTCGAGCAGCCAGCGGTACCAAAAGTTTACGGTCGCGTACCGATTGCGCATTTCCAGTGCGCCTCTTTTTAAAATGAGCTCAAGCGGTATCGGGCAATTATTTCTTTTAGCCATTTCAAGTGCCTGCTCCTCCGGGGAAAGTGAGAGAAAAAAGTGGTCATCAAGCTCTCCAAGGTGCCCGCTTCCGCGAATCTCCGCTTCGGTAATTTCAGTTGGCATGCTCTATTATAGCACTCTGATAAGCTGAAATGATTTTTTTAATAACCGCTTGCTATTTATGCGAATATGCAGTATTTAATATAGGTAATAAATTTATGGAAAAAACATTGATCAAACGGAAACGAAAATACACCGTTGCCCTCCTCTACCACTTTGTACCGAAGACCGAGAAAGTACAGGATGAAGAGCACACTCTGACTGACGGAGAAACAGGTACCCTGATTCCCTATTTCAAACGAGTGTTTGAAAGTCATGATTTTAGGGTTCAGATTATTAAAATCCGAACAGACAACTACATGGCACTCAAAAAAGTCAAAGCGGATTATATTTTCAATTTGGTGGACAGTACAGAAATGTATTTGCGTATCGGGAAAATATTGACCAAGATGAGCATCCCGTTCTCCGGTGCCTCGTTGGTCGGAATGCGCATTTCAAGCAACAAACTGCTTATGAAACGGATGTTCGATAAATACAATATTTCGACCCCAAAATACACCATTATTCACATGAAAGACAGGATTACCCGTGACCTCGTGCCGTCAAAGTTTCCGGTAATCGTGAAACCGGCTTTTGAGCACTGCAGTATCGGTATAACCGTTGATTCGATTGCAACAAACTATCGGAACTTTCGGGCGGTCGTGAAAATGTTGCGGAGTAAATTCAACCAAACGTTACTCGCGGAAGAATTTATTGCGGGCCGCGAATTTCAAGTGACTGTTCTCGATACCCCCCGACGGACAATTGCGTTTCCGATCGCAGAGATTAAATTCCGCTACGGCAAGGGAAACAAATGGAATATTTACGGGTATGACGAAAAGTGGAATAAAAACGTCGAAAGTTATAAATACCGGTATTTTGTCGCCCCTGCTCCCGGAGTCCCGAAAGATATCATGTATAAAATTAAGAAAGAGTGTATTCGTTCGTTTCATGCGTTCAATATGCGCGATTATGCACGTTTTGATCTCCGCTATTCTCCGGAACGGAAAATGTGGTATTTTCTGGAAGCAAACGCAACGTGTGATCTGGACCCGAGTCCCAAAGAAGCTACTACCACCTCTGTCCGGGCACGCGGCATGACGCTTGATGAGTTCATCATCAGCATTGTGAACGATACGCTTGAAAAACGAGAGCAAACGATGCAATAATGATAGTATGAAAAACTTACTCCAAAACGTTACTCAACAGGCCAGAGACAATGAATATTTTAGAAGAGTTCTTGCAACCGGAAAGCATACACAGGTAGTTATTATGAGCATCGCGGTCGGTGAAGACATCGGTGAGGAAACACACGCGGAGAATGACCAGGTACTCTATCTACTTGAAGGTGAAGGCGAAGTTGTTCTGGATGGCGAGCGTTCCCCCTACAAAGCTGGTGATCTCGTACTTGTTTCTGCCGGTATAAAACATAATTTCATTAATACCGGCGAAGTCCCGTTGAAAATACTTACCACCTATTCTCCTTCCCATCATCCTGAAGGAACGGTACATAAAACGAAAGAAGAAGCGGAAAAGGCGGAATATTAGAATTACATTCTAGGGCCGGGCATGCCCGGCCCGTACGAATTTAACATTTTCATTTCCTTGGATTGTATTCAATATAGTTTCTGATTGCGGTTAATTCTTTTTCATTCCTGATGATTCGGTCATAAAATGATCGATGCCATTGAAAATTAATACCCAACAAATGAATTAATTTCGAAGATGTTGATTTGAATGACCCAATGATTGTCGGTAGTAGGGGCCGGGCATGCCCGGCCCGTGGAACAGAGAAGTTGTTTATTACAATAATTCCATGCACATGGTCCGGCATTACGATATGCCGGTCAATTGAAACGGATTCAAAATGTTCGGGGATTTGAAACCATGTTTGGTGCATGGTCGTTCCAATTGGGTTGACACATATGCGTCCATGTTTTATCTCACCGAATATATTTCCGCGTTCTTGTGCGCATATGGTAATAAAATACCACGCGTTTGAAGAATAATTGAAGTTTCTGTACATATTGGACTTACGAACAACAAAGACCACAAAACAAACTTATTCTAAGTCGAGCCTTATTACAACGGTTTATAAGCATCATTCTAATTCAAATTCTGCAAAAACAGGATAATGGTCGGTAAGAGCGTCTGACAGGATTTCGCTGTTAATATATTCCATGCCGCGATACAAAACGTGATCGTATTTTCTTCCCCTGGGTGTAGTCGAAGTAGTAAGGGGAACTTCAAAAATGCCCTGCTTACTCAACAACGGTGCAAATTGTTCCAACGAGTCACTATCAATATTGAAATCTCCGGTAAGAAGGAAATGTGGCGCGCTTTCATGAATTTTTTCGTAAAAATCCTCCCGTAATTTTGCAGCATCTTGCCCGAACGGGTCGATCCCCAGTTTCCTGAATGGTATGAGGTGTACTGTCTCAATCAACACTTTCCTTTTTTTCAATATATCTATAGTGACTTTGGTGACGCCCTTGTCGTGCGTAATCCAGGTTTTCCCGCTCATTTTAAAAGACAAATGCGGGTTTTTAAACAACGTGAAAGAATGATCTATTATTGGAAACCGGGATATAACACCCTGACTGAGCATCATCTGCGGATCAATGTGGGACTCCCCATAGGCATCGTGTCGCACGTAATGCAACTTTGTCATACTTGACAGTATCTGAAGCTGATCATATCCGCCCATTTTATGAGACTCCTGAAATGTAACAATATCAACGTTATACTTTTTGATCACCGAAGAAATATATGACAAATCAACCGTGGTGTAGCTTGCGTATACGGAAGAATCGGCGTTTTCCTCACGAATTCTGCCACCACCAATATTCCATTGTAATACTCGGATCTTCATAAAAAGAGTATATCACCTCTTTTATTCCAGCGGCTTTTTGACCAAACGGTAGTTGGGAACAATCTGGATAATGTTTCCGTTATCGTCTTCGATTGTTCTGGCGCCGGTTTTTTGAACATACTGTTCAAGGTAACCCGAAAGCATCTCATTGGCATGCTTCAACTCTTCACGAAGATTCTTCACTTTGTCTGCGACAGCAACTGTTCCCGGCTGTTGAGCGATTTTTTCTTTTGCGGCTGTTTTTACTTTTTTAACCTCTTTTTCTTTTTCGGTTGCTTCATGAAAATTGGCATCGTTCTCAAACGCGTCATTAAACATTGAACGTTGCTCCCTCATTTCTACTTTTAAGCGATTGATGTCACCCATATAACGCTTTATAAGCGTATCAAGCTGAAGCGATTGTTCCACTTCTCCATTGACTTCCGGAGTCAAATTTTGTGTCTCAGCAGTCTCCGGAACAATGGTTGCTTCTTCTGGGGTAATGGCAGTTTTGTCGTCATTCATAATAATATAATAGAACTAATAATGAGAATAATAACTATACTCGAAGAGTGCGGAACAAATCAAGGTGATAATTTCCCGGTAGGCGCTTTCAGCTTAATTTCAGTCAAATTGGTATAATTGACCCAATGAGAATTCTGGTCGTTGAGGATGAACATCGGATTGCAAATTCAATCAAAACCGGCCTTCAGCAGGAAAAGTACGCTGTCGATATCTGTTATTCGGGTGATGAAGGCTTTGACTTGGCGTCTACTGAAGAATATGATGCGATTATTCTGGATTTGATGCTTCCCGGAATGGACGGTCTGGCAATTTGCAGGAACCTTCGAAAATCCCGCATACACACTCCAATTCTTATGTTGACGGCTAAAGGTCAAATTCAAGATAAGGTGACCGGACTGGATGCCGGTGCTGATGATTATTTAACAAAACCCTTTTCATTTGAAGAGCTGTTGGCAAGACTGCGGGCGCTTGTTCGACGTCCTCGCGTAGCGCTTGAGACGGTACTATCCGTAGGCACGCTGAAGCTTGATCCTAAAGCTTATACGGTTACTAGAAGCGGAAACGCTCTCAGCCTCTCAAGTAAAGAGTTTTCGCTCCTGGAGTACCTCGTGCGAAACCAAGGCAAAATTCTGACGAAAGATCAGATTATCAGTCATGTCTGGGATTACGATGCGGATGTTCTACCCAACACCGTTGAAGTTTATATTCGTAATCTCCGAATTAAAATAGACGAACCGTTTAAAAAAGAAAAACCGCTCATTCGTACCGTGCGGGGTTTCGGTTACCAGATAGAAGAATAATTATGTTTCATGGAGCTCGATTAAAACTAACTGCCTGGTATCTGCTTATTGTCATGCTGGTAAGCATGGCATTCAGTGCTGTGATTTACCGGGGGCTCATGAGTGAGGTAGAACGATTTGCCCACACACAGGAGCTGCGGATCATGCGGGGTTTCCCGAATGATATTCGTGTTCCGTATCTTTTAATTGATAAAGATTTTATCAATGAAACACGCAGAAGACTTATTCTGACTCTTGTTTTTATTAACGGATCCATTTTTTTTGTATCGGGAGCACTCGGTTACTTATTATCGGGAAAAACGCTTGAGCCGATCAAAGAAATGGTGGATGAGCAGAACAGGTTTATAACTGATGCCTCACATGAATTGCGTACTCCGCTTACTGCCCTTAAAAGTTCGATGGAAGTTTATCTGAGAGGAAAAACTCCTACCCTCACTGAAGCAAAAACGCTTGTAGTTGACAGCATAGCTGATGTCAATAAGCTTCAATCCCTCTCCGAGAGTTTACTTCAACTGACACAGTACCAAAATAAGCCACAAGGTATAGTTTTTAAGAACGTATCGGTAGCTGAAATTGTTGAAGCCGCAAAAAAACAGATAAAAGCCGTTGCTGCGAAACGGGGGCTCACTATTAAAGATGATATTGCTGATATTTCGGTGAACGGTAATTCCGATAGCCTGACTGAATTACTGGTGATACTTTTGGACAACGCAGTGAAATACAGTTTGCCGGATAGTAAAACTATCCATATTGCGGCAAAGCGACTCGATGGAAATGCAGAAATCTCAGTTACGGATTCGGGAATAGGTATAAGTAAAAAAGATATTCCGCGAATTTTCGACAGGTTCTACCGTGCAGATGCAGCACGCACACGATCGAATTTCGGAGGCTATGGGCTTGGATTGGCAATTGCGCAAAAGATAGTCGCTCTGCACAACGGAACGATACGTGTACAGAGTGCTGAAGGAAACGGCAGTAAATTTACCATAACGCTTCCCGCTGCCGTCAGACAATATAGGAGCTAAACCCTTTAGTGAAAATTGCCATTCCGTTTTTATCAATCAGGTAACCTTCAAATCCCGGAAGCTTTTCTATAAACGCAATGCCTTTATACCCCATGGCAACTGCGGCAGTTGAAAAGCGGTCAGCTTCATACGCATTCGGACCGATGACTGAAAGACTGACAATATCCGTAATCTTTGTCTTCGGCTGTAACGGGTTATAAATCTGCTGGTCGCGTATATTTGTCCGTGAAGTTGCCAGAGCACAATCACGTAAAGTGATCACTTTTACCACTTGTTCGTGTTTAAACGGGTGCCGTATACCGACGTGCCACGGTTTTCCTTTATCGTTTTTACCATGTGCCTCTATATCACTGCCTGCTTCTATGTAAAAGTTTTCAAACCCATCCTCCGTGAGTAGTATTGAAGCATTGTGAATTGCCCAGCCCTTCACCATACCCGAAGGGTCTAGTTTCTTTCCATTTTGAATATTAAAATAACCCCCCGTTTCGTCTTTGGTATCTTCACATAAGGCAAGAACAGTACGCATGTCGTCGCTGTAAACCTCCTCCTCCAACTCTCCCCTGTTAATCTGTGACAGCTCGCTGTCTTTCTCATCGGGATCGAATGTATGATGAACGTAGCTGAAATAATCGAAGATTTTGTCGAAAGTTTTCTGAGTTACTTCGGCGTCATTAACTTCGACAGTAACGGGTATGTCCACTATAATTCGTGTTTCTTTCATGGCTTATTTATTCAACACGCCCACGTTTGTGCCGGCCGTTTTAAAAGCACTTACCAGCATTTCGACGTCGGCAACCGTATGAGAAGCCGAAAGCTGAACACGAAGTTCGTCCCGTCCGGCGGTGACTACCGGGTAACTCAAATTGGTTACCAGGAATTGTCGCTCAAACAGATTGTCAGCAAGTGCTCTGCATTTTGCGGCGTCACCTATTAAAACAGGTTGTATCGGGTGAACGGACTCTGCGGCAAATGTGAAGCCTGCCTTTTTCATCGCTGTTTTAAACAATTGTGTCATTTCCTGTAAGTGCGCAATCATTTTCTTCCCTGCCTTGCTATCTACAAGATTAATAGATGCCAAAGCCGCGCCGGCAGTGCCCGGAGAAATTGAATTTGAGTAAATATATGTTGCAGCAGATTCCCTCAAGTAATCGATGACTTTTTTTGAAGCAACAACGTATCCTCCATCGGCTCCGAACCCTTTGCCAAGTGTTCCGACCAACACGTCTGCTTGTGCAGTGCATAATTCTTCCGTGCCGCGACCGGTAGGACCAAATGCCGCAATTCCATGACAATCGTCAACAACCAACAGTACACCGTGTTCGTACTGCTCATCATATTTATCAACAACTTCCCGGATTTTCTTCAGGTCCTGATATTCACCGAGCATGCTGAATACTCCGTCGGTAACCACGAGGGCTCGCTTGACTGTATTCTTTCTGGCTTCCAATATTTCCTCCAAATGCGCGGCGTCCAAATGTCTGAAAACTTCCCGATGGTCTTTGGGAAGGTTTGCAACACGAATGCCGTCAATGATGCTGCGGTGGTTTAAGGCGTCCGATACAACAAGCACATCCGGGGTAACGGCGGTATCTTTCCGTTGTCCCTGAATTAAACAGAATAATACGGCCATATTGGTAGCAAACGCAGACGAAAAAACCATAGCGGCTTCACGGTTGTGAAATTTTGCTAAAGCGTTTTCGAGATCTACGTGCACTTTTAATGATCCGGAAATAAACCGCACTGCTCCCGGCCCTGAACCGTACGTTTCCGAAGCTTCATGCTCTGCAGCAATAAGGTCCGGGTGATGACGAAGTCCGAGGTAGTCATTGGAATTAAAAATTTTTACTTCCTTGCCACCCATGAGTGCATAGGAATGAGGATACTCCGTAAATCCATCAATAACTCTTTCATGACGTTTGGATGTTTTCACGCTGTCGATGGTTGCGACTTCCTTGTCAAGAAGTGCAAAAAAGTTAGTTTTACTCATGCTTTTTGAATTTTAATTTTTATATTTTTAAACATATCAATTGCCATTTCGTGGAGTCCGTAGGTATGTTTCCACCCCCAGTCTTTACGCGCCTGACTATCATCGATTTTTGTCGGCCAACTGTCCGCAATTGCCTGGTGAAAGTCGGGCTTATACTCACAGGTGAAACCCGGTACGAGTTTTTTGATCTCTGCTACAAGCTCCTCTGGTGCAAAGCTGAACGCGGCAAAATTATAGCTCGTGCGTACGGTCAAATTTCTGCTGTCTGCATTCATGAGATCTATGGTTCCTTTAATGGCATCCTCCATATACATCATGGGTAGCGAGGTTCCTTCTTTGAGGAAGCACTCAAAATGTTTGGTTTTTATGGCATCATAAAATATCTGAATGGCGTATTCTGTGGTGCCGGCTCCCGGAGCGGCTTTGTACCCCAATAAGCCAGGGTATCGCACACTTCGCACATCAACACCATATTTGAGATTGTAGTACTGACATAACAATTCTCCTGAAACCTTATTCACGCCGTACATGGTGGTCGGTTCAAGCACCGTGTGCTGCGGTGTGTTGTGCTTTGGAGTTGTCGTTCCGAACGCGGCAATGGAGCTTGGCCAAAATATCTTGAATTTACGGTCTATGGCAAGATCAAGTACATGTTTCAAACTTAAATAATTCACTTCCCACGCTAGCTGCGGATTCTTTTCACTGCCGCCGGACAATATTCCTGCAAGATGAAAAACGGTGTCAATCTGATGATCATCGATAATTTTTGCGAGACCCTCCTTGTCTGTGACACTTCCTTTTACGAGGATTCCGTCAAACCCCTCGTGGACTACCGAGTGACCGAGACAGATCACATTTTCCCGACCGTATTGTTTTTGGAGTGCTTCCACCAAGTCGGTACCGACGAGGCCGAATGCTCCGGTGACAAGTATTTTTTTCATATTTCTATTGTACAACTTTTAACCGTTTGCCAGTTGACCACATGCGGCTTTTATGTCATCGCCCATGGTCACCCGGACCGTATGTTGCAACCCGTATTTGCTCAAAATGTTTGAGAATTGACGTACAGCTTGAGGAGTTGAGCGTTGATACGAATTTCCTGCGACCGGGTTATACGGAATTAGATTTACATGTGTCAGATGGGTTCCGAGCAAATTAACCAATTCTTCAGCATGGTGCGGTGTATCATTCACGGAATCGATCAAAATGTACTCGAAGCTTACCCGTTTGTTTGTCCGCTGGGCATACTCATGGAATACGTCCAGCAGTTCCGGTAAGGGGAATTTTAATGCGACAGGCATAATTTTTTCCCGGAGTTTTTGATTCGGCGCATGCAGGCTTAAAGCGAGACGCCCTTTATATTCCGTCTTTAAAAGCTCTTTAAGATTCGGTGTAATTCCCGACGTAGAAATTGTTATGCGCCGCATGCTGAGAGCCAATTTTTCCGGGTCGCAGAATACACGGATAGCTTCCATAACGTTTTGTAAATTTATAAGCGGCTCACCCATTCCCATAAATACGATGTTGGTTACTTTTTCTTTGTCTTTTTTAAGAAATCGTTCGAAATACAAAACCTGATCAACAATTTCCCGTCCAGTTAGTTGCGCTTTAAAACCCATTTTTCCGGTAGCACAGAATGTACATCCGATCGGGCATCCGATCATACAACTTACACAAACGGTGTTTCTGCCGTCCCTGTGTCTCATAAGTACGGCTTCCAAAAATTGACCGTCTGAAACCCGGCTCAATAACACTTTCACCGTTTTTTTATCTGCTGACTCCAGCTCTTTAACCTTGTTTAGTGTGGAAAACGGAATTGTGTGAATTAATTTTTCACGCAATGCTTTCGGCCAAGTAGTTACTTCATCAATTGACTCGGCAAAATCAACATAAAAGGCCTGGTGAAATTGAGAGGCACGGTAAGCGGGTAGGTTATTATCCGTGATAAATTTTCCGATCATAGGTAAATTATACCAATTAGAATATGTACAGCTCATCAGTTGCACGGGTAACTGCGGTATACAGCCAGCGTTTCCAATCCGATTCAGTCATCTTTTTAAATCGTTCTTCGAAAAGTACGACGCGCTTTGCCTGACTTCCCTGCGCTTTGTGCACAGTAAGTGCGTACCCGAAATCAAACAAATCCCCGATTGAAGTTTCTTTGCGATTTTCCGTAAAATTAAAAGGTGTGAGTGCGTCAAATTGCGGTTTATACAGAAGACCGGAATAATTTTTATCTTCCCCATCCATCCGGATATCCGCCTCGTACCACATGATGTCTTTACTTTCTATCGTCATGATTGTTCCGAGCATGCCGTTAAAAATCTGATGTTGGTGATTGTTGCGCAAACAGATAACCCTATCCCCCGCTGAAGGTTCCGGATCTTCAAAACCGAGAGCTGTCCGAATAAATCGATTTAAGCGACGACGGGTATTGTTGTAACCGCACAATACCAATGTCTCGCTTGTATAGTTAGTCAAGAGTTCTGTCAAGAAATCACCCGCCTCCGTATCTTCCTTGGCATGTTTAATAACATATTGAGAATATCGTCCCACATCAATTACCCCTTTTGTTCGGGCGGCTATTGAAAGATCAATTATTGGGTCTCCTGCGGACTGGCGGTGAATCTGTTCCAAAAGAAGATTCGGTTTTTGCATCAGATTAAAATTCCCCGCAATCGGCGGGAGTTGTCCGTGGTCTCCGACGACGATCATCGGAATTTTGTACGAAACCAAATGATTCCAAATGGTGCTGTCTACCATGGATGCCTCATCGATAATAATAAGTTCTCGATCTATTTTTTCCTTTTTCTTCCACCCGGTAATTTCCTCCCGTTCGTTGATGACCGGTGTGTAAATAAGCGAGTGAATAGTGCCGATAGTATCTTGCGGGTAAAATGACTCGCTTTCCTTTATTTTAGTTTGCAATACTCGCGCAGCCTTACCGGTGTAGCTCGCAAAGCCCACCTTCAGTTTCGGATTTTTTTCATGAAGTGTATTTCTTAAAATAGAAATAAGTGTGGTTTTCCCCGTTCCTGCATAACCGCCGAGCGTTATGAATTGGCGGGTTAAACGCTCTTTTTCAAACCACGCGATGAGTGCGGAAAGTGCGTTCTCCTGGTCTTTCGATACCAGAAGTTTCTGAGCAGGAGTTGTCATGGACGTAGTCTAGCAAATTATCTGACACATTAGTAAATTAATATAGGATATTCATCCTAGTAAGTAGAGGAATCAGTCACCTCCTGGCAACTGCCGCAGTTGCCTCAGGGGGTAATGAAATCTTTTCTTTTGAAGAGGTAGAATTTGCCGATGTTACTTACCAGCTCATGCTCAGGGGAAATTGACATGGCTGCCACAATGTCCACATCTATCGGCTGATAGTTTCCCACAATTCTTTCCTCGGTAAGCACGGCCACAAAATCCGCTGAACTTGTCGCGTCAGGCATGGTGTAAGCGGTGAGCCGGTGAGTAAGATGTGGGCGCACATTACTGGACGCTGTAATAGACGCCGATTGCGGAATAGTTTGTAAAACTTTTTCGAAAGCAATGTCATCTGCGTCCGGACGGAACACCCGTTGCCAGGTAGATGGAGTTGAAGGTAAGGGGCTATGGTGATAGTTTACCCGCACGGCTCCTACAACAGTAAGGAATAGAAACAAATAGAATAAAATATTTCGAATTGCAGATTGTTTAACTAACCTACTCAGTATCTTTCGGACTATAAAAACTCCGAATATGGCAGCGATAACTAACGCAGGCGTTACGCCGCTGTCGTAGTGAAAAAAGGTACTGCGCATCTGAGCATGTGTGCTGATGATATTAATAATAAGCTCCGGTAAAGCCAAAATAAGAAACGGAAAGCCCACAAGCGGAAGGAAGATAAACGGCTTCAGCAAATTCACATAGTATGTCCACACATCAGGAGCTTTTAGAAAGCTGTCCAATAACCGATTGGAAGTGCTGGTGAATATGTCTTTCCCTGAATCGGAAAAGTTGTACCAGGAAAAAGCCCAATGAGCGTTGTTCGGGCTGAAATGAGGAATTACGATGAACACCGTTACATAAAACCACAGCGCGCCGGCGACAACCGTCAATGCTCCTATTTTTTTGTATTGCGAAAAAACTGTTAAATACAGCCCGATCATGACAATGAACAGGGATATTTCCTCTTTGGTTATGAGGGCTAAAAAGACGAATACAGTAAACCATGTCCACCTTCGTGAATACGCAAAGTAGAAAACAGAAATAAGTAACGGAATTGCCAAAGAAACTGCGTGAAAATCATACATATTCGTCCATTGCATTCCCGGATTCAATAAATAAAGTATGACAATTACGACCGCCGGAATTTTTTGCTTTAACACTTTTTGTGCCAAAAGATACGTCGGAATCGCTCCCAGCGCCAGAATCACCGACTGGGTTATGAGCAACATTCGTACGTTATTCCAGATAAGGTATATCGGTGACAGTAGCGCAAGCATTAAGTCCGCATGAATGGCAAAGCGTGAAATTACTCCGGAGCCACTCGTCAAACTAAAAAATCTACCGTTCAGGGTGCTCCATACTGTTTGATCCATGTTGGCCAGGTCGTAGTTGGAATTGAAAGATTCGTGCCGCAAAATAGTGTATTTCGAAAGGACAAGGGCATAGGCAACTATGAGTATTCCCACAACGATGATGTCCCAGTTCTTTTTCAGAAGCGTCAGAAAACCGTGCAAGGTAAGCGAGTTATTTTTTTTCATAATCTACCGGAATGTAATCTTTCATTTTATGTTGCCGAACCATAAGCTCGGCAATCAGTCCTATCGAAAACAACTGTAAACCCGCAAGCAGTAACAGTATTGATAGCATGAGTAATGGACGGTGTCCGATACTGATTCCCTGAAAATGTAATACGGATAAATACGAGCCAAAAAGCACGCCGAACATTATGCTGAGTAAACCGATCGAGCCAAAGAGGTGCATCGGCCTCTCGGAAAAACGGCTCAAGAAACCTGTCGTCATGTAATCGAAGAAACCTTGAAAAATTCGCGAACCACCATATTTGCTTTTCCCGTATTTACGTTCGTGGTGAATCACAGGTAGTTCTGTTACGGAAAAACCTTGTTGAAATGCCAAAAAAGGTATAAAACGGTGAAGTTCTCCATATAAAAACAACTCTGCAGTCACCGGAGTTTTGAACGCCTTCAAACCGGAGTTAAAGTCATGCAACTGTAAGCCGGAAGTTTTTTGCATAACGGCGTTAAACAACTTCGAGGCAAGCAGTTTGGTAAACGGATCTTTCCGGTTTTTCTTCCATCCAACCACCAAATCATACCCTTCTTTGAGTTTGCTTAAAAGTAAAGGAATATTTTCCGGTCCGTCCTGCAAATCACCGTCCATGGTGACCACAATGCTACCGCTGACACGTTTAAATCCTTCGTTAAGCGCTGTTGATTTTCCCAAGTTTTTTCTGAAACTGACAATTTTGAGACGGAAGCTCTGTGATGAAATCTCCTGCAAAATTTTAAGTGTGTTATCCGTCGAACCGTCGTTAATAAAGATCAATTCAAAAGTATATGCATGCAGTTTGGCGATACATTTTTCAGTTAAATACCGCAGAAGCTCCGGAATACTCCGAGATTCATTGTAAAGCGGAATGACTATCGAAATTAATTGTTTTTTTTGCATTATTCGAATCATCTGTACTTATTAAAGTACTGCGAATACACTTTTAAAGTGTATTGAAAACCCGTATGAAGATTTTGAGGTAGATCATCTAGACGAAACCATTTCAGTTCATCTGCTTTTTCGGTCTCATTAAGTCTCACTTCCTTTGCATTAACTAAAACGAAAAATGGCACAGCTACCCAATGAGTTTTCTTTCCGTCATGTACCCGTAAAATAGAATGTGCGGGAAGTTGTTCCTGTATTTTTCCTTTACACCCGTACTCTTCCTCGACTTCTCTCAGCACACTTTCTTCGAGTGTCTGCCCGAACTCCAGTTGCCCACTTCCCGGGTCCCATGCACCATGCTCATCACGGCAATTTTTGCTCCGTTTGTGCAGCACGAAGTTTCCGTTTCCATCATTACAGTAGAACGGAGTGCTCACGCCGATGTAATCGATGCCTATTTTCATTTGCTGCTATTTTAAACCCTTTATATAACTAAACAATTCTTCCTCATAGCCGATTCTGTTCCACTCGGGTTTTTTGTCCCATAGAATGATTTGTTCGAGCTCTTCCCTGTCAATAAGTCGGAGCTGGTCTATTTCTTCTTTTTCGAAAGCAATGTTTTCTATGTTGCATTCCCACTGCAATACAAATAAGCCGATAAACTCGTGAGCATGTGGAGCTTTAAAAACTCCGTATTGTTTGAGATCGCTCCTACTTATTCGCAAACCGAGCTCTTCACGCAGTTCTTGAGTAGCAGTCTCCGCGTAGCCGTCATGAGGTCCGAGATGGCCTCCGAAAAAAGGTTCCCACTTGCCCGGGCTGGAATCCTTTTGCAAGGAACGCTGTTGGCACAGTATCTCCTGTTTACCATTCACAATCCACACGTGAGCTGTCCGATGCCAATACCCTTTTTTATGGACAATCTCGCGCTTGAGCGGTTCAATGGGATGGTTATTTTCATCAACTACAAAAAGTATTTCGTCTTTATTTATCGTCATGGCTTTCTCCACGTACCGAACCCGTAATCTGCGGGGTACAAAACAATTTCGTTCTCCCGTTTTTCTGCTTTCAGTATCTCAATAAGCTTATTACTTACCCACTCCGGGGTGAAATATGCTGACCCTGCCTTGTTACGCTCTTTTTTTTGCTCAAGCGTCAGCGCTTCCCCGGTACCGAATGGAGTAAGCGTGCTGCCGAGGGTTATGAGGCAAAATGATGGCTCTCTTTCTTTAAATTCCTCAGCTAAACTGAGTGATAAACCACGAAGCGCAAACTTTGTTGAGCAATACAAAGATCTGTTTTTCATGGGAATAACACCCGCGCCTGATCCGATGTTTAAAACAATAGTTCCAGGATTGCTGAGTAATGGTAAAAGATTTTTCATAAGCACAAACGGTGCGGTAACATTTATGGCAAATGATGTTTCCCATTCTTCAACGGTTGCTTCCTCAATACTTTTGTAAATCCCAATTCCTGCAATATTAACTAGTACGTCAATTTTTGGAAAATCAGTTTTTATCCTACCAATTAGTTTTGAAAGCTCCTCTTTATTTGAAAGATCGCATGCATAATTCTTACATTTGTCAGGAAGTGTAGTAGCGATTTTTCTATGAGTAATAAGAATGAGTACAGCACCCTCTTCCAGCAATTTAGCAATAAGTGTGCTTCCAATTCCTCCATCTGCACCGGTGACAAGAATTGTTTTTCCTGATAATTCCACGAGATTAGTTTAGCAGATTTAAACACCCGAGTATATATTTGACTTATTGCAAATTATTTGCAATAATATTCACATGGATATTTCAGAAAACTTGAGAAGGCATGGGTGCAGAGTTACGAAACCTCGTTTGGAACTATTGAAGGTACTTGCTGACTTCCCACTGACTGTGCAGGAAATTTACGTAAGACTAGAAAAACGAAACAAACACATAGATCTTGCATCTGTTTACCGTTCTCTTGAGCTTTTTGCCGATATGGGAATAGTTAACACTATAGACCTTGGAGAAGACAAAAAACGGTATGAATTGGTTGGTAATTCACATCACCACCACGTGGTTTGCACTGAATGCAAGTCTATTCAAGATGTTGCTATGGATGAGCAACAGTTACTTGCGAGTGTAAAAATAAAGTCGAAGTTTAAGATAACTTCGCACAGTCTGGAATTTTTTGGTTTGTGTGAAAATTGTCAACACTCCAATTAATTGTTTAATCGAATAAATGAAAAGAATATATAAATATGCTGTCTTATTTGCTTCAGTAGTAGTGGTTGTGTGTTTCTTGGCATTGTTGACTAATAATGCCAAGCCGCGTGGCCCGTCTGACAAACTGCAAGTTTCAACATCATTCTATCCGTTGTATTTTTTTGCCTCCGAAATCGGCGGAAGCAATGCAACGGTGTATAACATAACGCCCGTCGGTGTGGAACCGCACGACTATGAACCAACTGCTCAGGATATTGCACGAATAGAAAACAACGATCTGTTGATTCTCAACGGAAAAGGATTGGAATCATGGGGAAATAGATTTACCAATTCGGGGTCGACGAAAGCGCATGTGGCTGTTGTGGGAGAGATTGATGCGACTTCAGATCCTCATGTGTGGTTAGATCCCAATCTTGCACGGATTGAAGTTCAAAAGATTGCTGACGCGTACACCAAGGTTGACCCGGCATATAGCAACGACTATATTTCCCGTACAGAAAAACTATTATTACAGCTTGACGAGCTTGATAAGGAGTTTACAGACGCGTTCAAGAATTGCTCACAGAAAAACTTTGTTACTTCACACGAAGCATTCGGATATTTAGCCAAGGCATACGGTTTAAAGCAAGTGCCTATAGCAGGCTTGTCTCCTGATGCTGAACCGTCGTCGCAACAGTTGGCGCGGGTAGCAAAATTCGCGAAAGATAATAACTTGAAGTTCATATTTTTTGAGAGTCTCGTCAGTCCGAAATTGGCAGAAACAATAGCACAGGAAGTCGCTGTAAAAACGCTGGTTCTTGACCCGCTTGAGGGAATAAGCGACACTGATAGTGCGGCAGGAAAAAATTACTTTACGGTAATGCGGCAAAACCTTTTAAATTTGAGAACGGCGTTATCATGCAAATAGACCATACTACAAACGTTATCGAGCTTAGAGACGTAAGTTTTTCCTATGGATCTGAAACGGTGCTTGATCATGTTAGTCTTAATGTTCACAAAGGTGATTATGTAGGTGTGATTGGCCCGAACGGCGGTGGGAAAACAACGCTTATCAAAATTCTGCTCGGTCTGTTGAAGCCGGATTCGGGAAGTGTGCGGCTTTTCGGTTCTGACATAGAAATATTTAAGCAACGTTCAAAGATAGGTTATGTTCCTCAGAAGGCCACGAGTTTTGATAATGCATTCCCCGCTTCGGTTTTTGAAGTTGTCTCCATGGGTTTGTATGGTAAAAAAGGCCTGTTCCATGGTCTTGAAGCTACAGACAGAGAAAAGATTGCACGGGCACTTAGGCAGGTCGAAATGCTCGACTACAAAGACAGAATCATGAGTGATCTTTCCGGTGGACAGCAGCAGCGGGTGTTTATTGCCCGCGCACTTGCTTCCCACCCTGAAGTAATTATTCTTGATGAGCCGACGGTAGGTGTCGATGCGAAGACCCAGGCTTCGTTTTACAAACTGCTGAAGAATCTGCATCAGAATTTCGGTTTAACCCTGGTTTTAGTATCACACGATGTTGAGGTTGTCGCTCATGAAACAACAGAACTTGCATGCGTAAATAAGACGCTTATTTACGACAGAAATCCGAAAGATTTCCTCGCCACGAACGGCCTTAAACGGATGTACAGCAAAGAAGTTAAATTAGTTTTTCATAATCACTAATGTTGGATATATTTCAGTACAGCTTTGTACTTCGCGGGTTTGAAGCGGGAATTATTGTTGCCATTATTGCACCGCTTATCGGAATATTTCTTGTCCTCAGAAGGTACTCTCTGATCGCAGATACGCTTGCGCATGTTTCGCTCGCCGGCATTGCCGTGGGGCTGCTTTTGAAAATTAATCCCGTGGTAACCGCACTCGTCTCATCAGTATTCTCATCATTGATTATAGAACGTCTGCGTATCAGCAAACGAGTCTATGGTGAATCCGCGCTTGCCATTTTTCTTTCCGGAAGTTTAGCTGTTGCGGTTATTCTGATCAGTCTTGCGAATGGATTCAGTAGTAACATTATGAACTACCTCTTTGGCTCAATTGTGACAGTTACGCAATCCGATATATATATTATCGCGGGGTTCGGAGCGCTCGTAGTTGCTCTGATTTTTGCATTTTACAAGGAACTTGTTTTTGTCAGCTTTGACGAGGAAGCTGCTCAAGTTGCCGGCATACCGACAAGATTCATCAATTCTCTGCTTATTGTATTGGCCGCGTTGACAGTTTCTTTAGCAATTCCCATTATCGGGGTTTTACTTATATCGGCACTGATGGTTATTCCTGTAGTCAGCGCACTGCAGTTTAAGAAAAGTTTTATCGCAACCATTTTTATTGCAGATGCTATTTCAATTTTTTCGGTGGTAGCCGGAATAATTCTGTCGTTCTATCTTAACTTGTCTACGGGGGGAACAGTAGTTTTGATAGCTATTGCCATTTTCATTCTTTCCCTTCTCAAAAATCAGAAGAGAGGGTAATCCAATATCGGCCGGTAGCGGGTTTATTGGGGTCTGACTGGATCGCGTTTTCAAGCATGCCGCCGTTTGCTTCGATAACTTTTTTCGAAGGTGTGTTCTCTACCGAACAAGTAACAAGCACTTTCTGCAACCCGATCTCTTTCGCTTTTTTCAATGCAAGTTCCAAAAGCTTCTTCCCCAACCCTTTTCCACGCATTGAAGGACGGATATCGTAACCAACATGACCGCCTTCACGCAATAAATAATCCGTGAGCTCATGACGAATGGCCACTCTGCCGATAATCTTTTCACCATCTACAAGCCAGAATGTTGATTGCGGAACGCGATCCGGCGGGAGATTCTCTCCCCGTGACTCTTTAAGAAGATGAGTTACATATACTTCAAAATCTTTTTCAAGATCTGCTACTTTCAGCTCATAGATATCTCTCCGGTAAGGTGATTCAACGGCTTGATATTCCTTTACGGCATCAATAAACGACTGTTTATATCGTACGTTTGGTTCTACGAGTTCCATGTGAGAATTATACCACTAAGGGATCAAGGTCTTCCTGTGCCGGACCCTTAATTACCTTACCTTCTTTGGAAAACTTAGATCCGTGGCAGGGACAAACCCAATTTTTGTCTTTACTGCTCCAGTCGACAACACATCCTAAGTGTGGGCATACGGGTGAAAGCATAACATTCTCTTTCTCACTTTTCTTATACACAGCAACTTTTTTTCCATTCTGTTGAACAACAGCTCCCTCACCTTGCTTAAGGTCAGCAATAGTCTTGTCTGTTTTTCCGAATCTGCCTTTTATAAAATTGCCGGGAAAGTTCAAACCTTGCTTAAGAATGTTGGAAATATTTGTCATGTTGCAATTATAGTCTCTTTTTATGTTACAAGTTCACGTTTGATTTATCGACTTCAATATCCTATAATATTGTATGCCAAAAGAGGTTAATTACCGAGAAGTGAAAGCAGAGAAACTGACGCCTTTATTTAAAGAAATAGAAATTGGGCATGGTCAGATACTTCCTCCACATTGCTGGGTTGAGTCTTCAGATTTCTACTACTGTGCTCTGCTTGTCGGAACAAATGGAGCCGGAGAAGTCCGTGTGGCGCACTCTAGCCCGAATGTAGAGCTGTATGATATTATGGCTTTCAGACATTTTACGTTCGGTTTCCCTCCAAACGTATTTCGGGAGCACCTGCCACAAATCTATCGGACTTTTGCACATATTGCCAAGTGCGATGCACAAGTACCGGGAATAGTTTACGCCTATGCGCGCCACGGAAGGGGTTATCTGTGGAACGATCTTGAACTGGCCCGGGATTTAGTTTTTGAGTATCCGGAAAACACTGACTTATATACGGAACTAGGGTGGAACTTAGATTTGTTACGAAGTGCTCGTTTTACTCATGAGCCAATTGATGGTTCGTGTAAAGTCCCTTTTCATGCTGTTGTAGGCCTACAACAGTTTGGCGAAATGAGGAGATTGATTACGAGCGTAACACAACCGGGAAAGCAATTGTACAGACATGTGATGGACTTTAGCTCTGTGATTACGAAAAATTAACCAGTCTCATACGCTCGTTTATTGCTTTGAAAATATCGGACAGCAGTACGTAAATTAAACCTGCTGTCACGGCAATTATGATCTCAATAATTCCAATAGGGGCAGTCTGAAAGGCTTTGTTAAGTGGCGTGTAGATAACCAGAAGCGTAATTCCCAGAGAAACAGCTGATGCTAGAAACAAGTATTTATTTACGAACAGCGACCGTGTCAAAACAGGAAACCTGAATGACCGGTAGATGAAAGCACCAGCAATTTCAAGGACTATTAGTGTAAATAAAAGTGTAGTGCGTGAAACGTCCGCTGAGTTTCCGAATATATTGAAGGAGATGTAGTATGCCGCAAGACTCATTGCACCCATGGTCATGCCACTTATTACTAATGAGGCATAGAGCGATCTTGTCAGGATATTGGCGTTACGTCGGGGCCGGTCACTCATGACATCTTTTGAAGAGTGATTCACGGCAAGCGTAATTGCCGGCAAATCGTCGGTTACCAAATTCATGAACAATATGTGGAGAGATAGAAGAATTGGTGTCTGCCAGCCTAAAAGCGGTGAAAATATAACGCTAAACAACAGTATCATCAGCTCTGCGTAATTACACGACAACTGGTATGTTACAAATTTGCGCAGATTATTGAAAATAGTCCTTCCTTCCCGGATAGCTTCGACAATTGTGACAAAATTGTCGTCTTTCAAAGTAAGATCCGCAACAGATCGGGAAACATCGGTTCCCGACTTCCCCATCGCGACTCCAATGTTGGCTTCTTTAAGTGCCGGTGCGTCGTTTACCCCGTCACCTGTCATCGTAACCACTTCACCGAGCTGTTTAAGCGTATTGACGATGCGTAATTTATGCTCGGGACGTACGCGCGCAAAAATAACCGCTTCCTGTAATGCAACCGCCAGTTCGCTGTCGCTCATTGCATCAAGTTCGTCTCCCTCGTAGGCTTTGCCGATGAGCCCTATTTGAGTGGCTATTGCGACCGCGGTAGTTTTATGATCGCCGGTAATCATTTTCACTCGAATTCCGGCGGCAGTACACACCTCGATAGTCTCCTTCACTCCTTCACGGGGGGGATCTTCAATCCCGACGATACCAAGAAACGTGAGCGGTGCTTTTTCGTGAGTAGGTTTCAATTCACAATAGGCAAGCGCCAAAGTTCTGTAAGAGTTATCAGATAATTCAGTGGTTTGTGCAAGCAGGGACTCCCGCTCTTTACTGTCGAGAGCAATCCGTTCATTGCCTTTAAATTGGTATCTTGAGAGCTTTACAATTACTTCCGGAGCGCCTTTGGCGTAAAGGTACGTCCGGCCGTGTATCTCGACTTTAGTGAACATGATCTTGGTCTCCGGTGTGAACGGTATTTCTTCGAGTATTCTATGTTGCAGGTCTTCCCGATAAATTTTTGCCTTGGCGGCAAGAATCAACAGTGCTACTTCTGTATGTGACCCGAGTGCTTTGTATTCAGTCGGGGTCTCTGTTTTCTGTATGCTCGCACTGTTACATACAACGCAACATCTCAGAAGTTCTGACAATTGTCTGTTACCCTCAATGGACACGGGCTGATTATTTAACGTGAACTCTCCCTGGTTGGAATAGCCGACTCCCGAAACATCAAGGACCTTTCCGTCCAGAACGATTTTCTTTACCGTCATTTCCCCTTTTGTGAGCGTGCCCGTTTTGTCCGTGCAGATTACGGTTGTCTCACCGAGAGTTTCGATTATGGACATGCGGTTGACGATTGCATTCTTCTTTGCCATCCGAGTCGTCCCGGCGGCAAGCGAAGTCATAAGCACTACCGGAAGGCCTTCCGGGAAGGCGGAAACGGCAAGGGCGATGGCAAGCACTAATATGTGCGTAAGGGTAGCAGAAGAAAAGTCTTTGGCTTGGAAAAGAAGTACGACCGAAATAAAAATCGAAATAGAGATTGCCACCACAACCATAATACCGGCGATTGCGTTAACTTTTTTCTGTAACGGAAGCTCTTTGACGGTTTCGGTGATGAGCGTTGATATTTGGCCGAATTTTGTGTTCATTCCGGTATGGGTCACCACAAACGTACATTTCCCATTCACAACATAACTTCCCATAAACAGTATGCTTTCATTTTTTGATGTACCGGATGCGCTTTTTAACGCACGCTTAGTCTGTTCGGCAGACTCCCCGGTGAGTATGGATTCGTCAACGCGCAAAGCGGTTTCATGAACAATCTTACCGTCAGCCGGTACGCGATCACCGCTTCTGATTACAACAACATCTCCCGGTACAACTGCTCTGGTTTCGATTTGCTGTTCTCTTCCGTCGCGAATCACCGTACAGGTAAGTACCATCATATTTTTCAAGGCCTCTATAGCAACATCCGCCTTATACTCCTGGACAAAAGAGATGGTTACGATGAGTGACAGCACCAACATGATTACAATTCCGGTTACCAGTTCGCCTACAAGAAGCGATACGACGGCTGCAAACAACAAAAGGTACACAATAAAATTGCTCTTGAGTGTTTTAACAAATCTGACAAGCGGAGAGGTGTGGTGGCTTTCCGCTATTTCGTTATTTCCCCATTTTTCAAGTCGCTCTTGTGCCTCAAACGTAGTAAGACCGGTTATAAGAGTATCCACAGTATCAGTATAAAGATCTAACAGAACTTTGACAACCTGCAAACTGCTATAATTTACTCATGGTGCTAGAAAAAGAAGATGGTGCTGATAGGCTTGGTGTCTCTCCGATAGACCAGCTTATATCTATGGCAGAACGTTTGGGTGTCGGCGAAACAATGGAGATGAGAACCGTGCGCGTAGAGGCATTGGCTGCTCTGGATTTGGTTACTCTGAAAACTCTGATTGTGAGATATCATGAATTGGGCGAATTGATTGTGAATGCCAAACCGGATAATCCGAAAGCTCAGATCGGTTTATCTCTTTTAATCACTGCCATCTATTTTTCCAAAGGAATGCGTGCCGATTACAAGGCAGGAATTGAAGATGCATTACTGTATGCAGAGCATATTGGTGAAACCGAGCTTGTGGAGTCTCTTACAAAGTTAATGCATCCTGCGCGGCCTTAAGATGTGTATTGTAAAATAAGGCAAGTTCAAACTCTCTTCGTGCTGCTTCGGGATTTCCCTGTTTTACAAAAACTTTTCCGCGTAACATATAGAGCTCGGAAAAAGCACGGTTACCATTCTTCAAAACCTGTTCAGTCAAATCTAAAACTTTACTATAATTACCCGCTACATAGTAGGACTGTATGGGCTCAATTTGATACCATAATGTCCGGAACGGAAGGTAGGCTTGCACGGTTTCAAACTCTTTAATGGAGCGCTGATAGTCTCCGGTGTGAAAAAGCGCTACGGAGAGATTGAATCTGGCGTTGTTGTCCCTCGGATCTGCAGTGAGTTCCTGCTCTGCGTTTTTGACGGCATCCTGCCACGCCTTATTCTTGTCGGTGTGTTCTTTGAGAATTTCTTTGAGAAGTTCTATTTTGTTTTTCGGAATGAGCACGAGATATTCATAATTGAATTTCTTCCACAGTTCACTAAACTCCTGAAATGTGTAAGTAAGACCGGCGCCTTGCAGTGAATCATCTTGTATGAATACACCCGTTGTTTCGTCAAAACCCTTTACAACGCGATAATGGCCTATATCGGTGTCCATTGTTAATAAGGTACGAGTAATTACCGGTAGCTCCTGTGCTATAAACTGTTTCAATATCTCCGGATTTCCCATCGGGCGGTGGTACGGTATGAGCCCATATTCGCGGGCCTTCTCTCCTAGCTCTTCGAGAGTAACCGACTTATCGTCGTTGTCTCCACTCTGGACTTGGTACGGGCGGAGAGTAGCTGCTAACTCCTCTTGGCTCGCCGAAATAGCATAGAATTTGAGCGCCATGGATAATGCCGCCGGCCCACAGTTATTGAACGACTGAAAAATATGGTAATCCGTAGCAAGAACTTTGCGTATCGGACCCGGTGTTGGCGTAGCAGGTTGTGGCGATTCACTTCGGGTGACTGAATCTGCAGGATTTTCATAAACACGTTCCCGCATTACCATACGGAAACCAATTACAAGTAACGTGATGAGAATCACAAACATATTTATTTTGATAAAATTTCTCATAAAAGTCGGTTAGTAATTTATTACATTATATAGCAATGCCTTCAGTTCAAAACAAAAAGATGAAAATTGCGGCGGGTGCAATACTAGTCTGCGCATCCCTGATTCTTGCACTTAGTCTTGTCAGGTCAACTGCGTTCAGAAATACCGGCAGTCCAGTGAGTCGGGTGGCAAAAGAATCACAGATTGAGCCTACACCATTTCCTTTTCAGGAAATGACAATTCCCTATCTCCGTTCGCGGGAGTACGAGAGTTCTCTTGGGGAGTTACGGCGCGTTACCCAGAACACGGATTATACTTCGTACATTACCGACTATGACTCGGACGGTTTGCTGATTCAAGCATACATAACAATTCCAACGGGTGAGAAACCACGTAAGGGCTGGCCGGCTGTTGTGTTCGTACATGGGTATATTCCTCCCCAAAACTACAGCACTTCCGATAGCTATAGTTCGTATGTAGATTATTTGGCCAGGAATAAATACGTGGTTTTTAAAATTGACTTACGCGGGCACGGAACCTCACACGGCGAACCTATGGGCGCATATTATTCGTCAGATTATATTATAGATACCCTCAATGCCCGCGCTGCTCTGCAGAGATCTGACTTAATCGACCCTCAGCGCATCGGGTTATACGGACACTCTATGGCAGGGAATGTCGTTACCCGAGCAATGGCTGCACGACCCGATATTCCCGCTGTCGCCGTTTGGGCGGGTGCAGTGTATACCTATGCAGATTTTTCAGAGTTCAGTATCAACGACAATTCATATCGCCCACCGTCGGACGATTCTCCCGGACGGAGACGAAGAAACGAAATGCTTTCGATGTACGGTGAGTTCAACGCTGAGAGTTTCTTTTGGAAGCTCGTGCCGATGACTAATTTTCTGAAGGACATGCAAGGCGCAATTCAGCTGAGCCATTGCGTGGATGACACGGTTGTCAGCGTAGATTACAGCAGGAATCTGAGCGCGCTACTTGATAAGGCCTCGATAGTGCACGAGAGTATCGAATACCCGAACGGTGGACACAACTTCACCGGAAAAACTTTTAACGTTGCAATGGACAGAACTATTGCTTTTTTTGATACATACCTTAAGTCTCGCTAATACTCGCTGTGCCATAACAATGTTTCAGTTGTGATATGCGTCACGATTTCAGGAGATTTTCAGGTATGATTGTTATATATATTATATGAACACACATATATTAAAGTTTGTAACTTTAGTTGCCTTTCTGTCAATCATTGGTTACGGCGCGTACTCGTATTCTACGAGGAATACTACATCTGGAAAATCGTCACTGCTTAATATAGAAAACCGCAAAAGGCAAAATGATGGTGGACCAGAAAAATTGGAACCCCACCCGCTTTCCATCGAAGCATTAAGAAATGGAGAGTACCCGGGCAGTGATGTAACCATTGAGCAGGAGTTATCCGACGGGAGTAACTATAAGCGGTATATTGCTTCATATAAATCCGAGGGTCTTAAAATTTATGCACTCCTCACCGTGCCGAACGGCCAAAAACCTAAGTCCGGATGGCCGGTTGTTATTTTTAACCACGGCTACATCCCTCCGAGTCAGTATGTTACTACGGAGCGGTACATAGCATACACTGATGCATTTTCAAGTAAAGGATATATAGTCTTCAGATCCGATTATCGTGGGCATGGAAATTCTGAGGGAGAAGGTAACAGTTACGGGTCAAACGGCTATACGATTGATATTCTGAACGCAGTGGCGACTATGAAAAAGTACTCGGAAGCTGACCCGAAAAGAATCGGAATGTGGGGTCATTCGATGGGCGGATATATTACGCTGCGGGCAATGGTTGCCAGCAAGGACATTAAGGCCGGCGTTATTTGGGCCGGTGTTGTCGCATCTTATCCGGATCTTCTTGCAAAGTGGCGCAGAGGAACAGGAAACCCTACTCCGTTCCCCACGACTTCTTCCCGAGGCGGTTGGCGCACGGGGTTGATTAGTGAGTTCGGTACGCCGGAAGAAAACCCTGAATTCTGGAATTCAATTTCTGCAAATTCATATCTTGCCGATATTTCCGGTCCGCTGCAATTGCATCATGGTACCGCCGACCATTCCGTGCCACACGCGTTTTCGGAAACTCTGGAGGACCAGATGAAAAAGGCGGGTAAAACAGTTGATTTACATATTTATCCGGGTGACGAGCATGACATCCCGAATAATTTTACTGTTGCCATGGAAAGATCGGTCGCTTTTTTTGACAAATATGTGAAGTCAAAATAAGATTGTTAGTACTTATCCGAAAGTAAACGCAAACAGTTCCGCATTGCTGTCTTCGAACTCGAGTCGGAGAACATGGCGTCCGGGAACCGTAAGATTAATCAGTTTGTAGAGGCGATCTTTATTTACAGTGACCGTACCTTTAACAACATCTTCCCCTGAATCTTGTATTTTGTCATCCAGATACACCCGGACTTTTGCCGGATCTCCTGTGGCCCGCATAACCAAAAACACTTCCTGAGAATCAAAATTTATCGTCAGAGATGCTCCCTTTTGAGGATTGGCATACTCTTCCATTACGGTCCACTTACCGGCGTAGGCAACCTGATCATACCCCAAGTTTTGAGGAGCCGTATATGTTTCAAGAGTGTTTTTCTTAATAGTTTCAGGTGAAGCAAAGTTCCGGATTCGCCCGTGTCCCAAGTAAGTTTCGGGAGTTTCTGCGTTAACCGTATACGTAGGATTATCTATTTTTTGCGTCACGTCGGAGAGGCCTGTCTCCTTCAGTAATTCCTGAATAATCTTTTCACTATCGTCGTATGCTCCTTCACCGAAATGCGTATATCTGATAGTGCCGTCTTTGTCGATAAAATATTTTGCCGGCCAATAACGGTTCTCATACGCATGCCACGTGGAAAAATCGTTATCTTGGACAATGGGATACGTAAGTTTAAAGTCTTTAATTGCTTGGGCAACATTCTCTTTGTTTTTCTCAAACTCAAACTCCGGAGTATGCACACCGATGATGACCAATCCTTTATCCTTATATTTCTCATTCCACTCTCGAAGATACGGGAGGGTTCTTTGACAATTTATGCATGTATATGTCCAGAAATCTATCAGTACAACTTTTCCCCTTAGTTCTGCGAGTGTCAAAGGGACGGTGTTAAACCACGCTCCACCCGGAATTATTTCCGGGGCTCGTGGACCTGTCGGTACTTCTTCTTTCAAATCAGTCCCTGAATTTTTGTCTAATTGATTGCGAATTAACTCGTTATCCTCAAATTTTGTAAGGCCGACGCCGTATTGCGGAAAAGCGTTTAATACAAATGTCTGGAATTTTCGATCTATATTAAACATAATGCCGATCGCAGTCATAATCATTAAGATCCCAAACAACTTTTGAAGTGTGCCCAGGTTTGATACCAGCCACGGTACCCGTCGTAAGGCGTTTTGTCCTCCCAGTATGATTAAAAACATCGGTATGGCAGTTCCAAGTGAATATGCAAGGGTGATGAGGAAGCTGTCAAAGGTAACGGTTCCCGTTATGGCGAGAGAAATAACCGACGCCAATATCGGGCCGACACAAGGAGTCCAGAGTAGGCCGACGGAAAGACCTATAAGTAACCCTCCACTAAAACCGGTTCGGTTCTGGTTGTGGGGCATAAAGCCGGCAAACTTGGAAAATATTCGTTCAATCTGCTCCTGAAATTGCGGAATGAGCAACGATGTTCCGAAGCCTGCAATCACCAGCACAGACAGTAATCGGAGAGACTCGGACGGAATGCCGCTGAGTCTGACTATCGTTGAAAGAAAAAGTGTAAAAAAAGTAAAGCTGAGCACGAACCCGATAACTACTCCCACCGGACGGGATTTTCCGGTGTTTACTCCCCCAACACTTGAAGAAAGAATGATCGGAAGTATAGGAAGAATACACGGTGAGAGTACGGTTATCAGCCCGGCTAAAAATGCAAACGCTATGAGTAAAATCATGTTACTTAAGATTAGAAAGCAATTCGTTTATTTGTCCGCCGTTCCACTTTGTCACTTCGTTACCGGTACTGTCTATCTGAATAAATGTGTGTTGGTACGTTATGCCATACTTTTGGGCCAAGTCTTTCTCTTCCTGGTCAGTATCTGGATCGTTATAATTAACTCGGAGAAGCGTTACATCTTCGGGAATCTTCGCGCTGTTTTGTGTAAAGCTCTCATCGGCCGGTCTGCATGTCGGACACCACGAAGCATAGAAAAACAAGACTCTCCGACCTGTTACAGCTTTCTCGAGGGCGGCGGCTGAATACTCAACATACCGTGAGGTTGCCATCATATTGTCCTCCGTTTTTTTCATCATCACCTCCCCTTCTTTTTTCATCATCGAGTCTGGTTCCGAAGGACTCTGAACAAGGGCAAAAGCACCGATTCCGAACACTAAAACAGCTGCGGTTATACCGAAAACGATTATTTGTTTTTTCATACAAACATCGTAGTAAATCAAAATAAAAATGTCAAGTCGACTTTACATTCTGAAGTGAGAATAGATTCGGGAGAGCAGCTTGGAGAACACCATTGCACACAGCGCGATAACGAGCCACGGATCAATTTCATGTTTGAGTGCTTGCATAATAATTCCGATAATTAATGTGCCGACCCCCACAAGATATGAGATTCTTCCTGCTGTTAGAATGTGCATCGACTCCCGTTCATCGGAAGATTTTTCTCTGAAAAGATATGCCGCGAATGTAAGAAAAGAAACTATGAATCCGACAATGAGCATGGACTGCAGACTATCTGGCATAGTCAAGTTTCCCGGGTTCAAAAACAGTAATGCAATTGCGAGTATTGCGATAGCGCTGACGGTTTCGATTATCATAATTACTCCACTATTGTAAACAATTTTTCGACGCTCGTGTCGAAATACTTGGCAATTTTTAATGCCAATAGAACTGAAGGTGTGTAGTTGCCTTTCTCGATTGCAATAATGGTCTGCCGAGTTACCCCAACGGCCATACCCAGCCCTTCTTGGGTAACTTTATTCTTGTTACGATAGTCCTGAACAAAATTACCGACGTATTGATTCATATGATGATTATATCACCGGACCGGGTATTGACTATCATGATTGTTCAATCCAAGTCGGAGAAATCCCTCAGTTCTTTCCAGTCCGTACGAAAATGTTTCAGGTCCTGTTTGTCGACGAATTTGTCATATTGGGAGTGAGCATTCTTGATTCTCCGATAATATTTTATCGGACACCAGTACCGTTCTGTTCGCCCTCCGATTTCAGCACTGTAGCGAATGAGATTGTTGACATAACTGCAATAGATGCAGTTAAATTTTTCCCAGAAATTCAAAAGCGAAAGCAGTTGACGGTCATAAGTGAAATATTGTTTGCGATCAACCAAGGGAATGCCGTAAAGGCGAAAACATACATTATGATAAACCTCAAGACAGACATGCCAGAAAATAGCCGGAAAAATCATAGAATAAATAAACGGAGCGCTCAGAAGATATCGCCAATTTACTGGAATTTCTAGAGTTTTGCTTTTTATCTTACAGATTTTCAAAGGCTCCTTCGGAACACTGACTTTTTGAGCTAACCCATGCTCCTTAATAAACTCATCGACTTTCTCGTCTATAGTTCTTTTTACTTCAGTCTGGAGCGATAAGAGCTTCTCCAAAATAGGGTTATTCTTAAACTTTCGCTGTTCCTCCTCGATCCACCTAAGAATGTCTGAGTTTTGCATAAGTCCCATTAAATCAGAAACTGAGGAAATATACTACTCAAATTAGATCCTTCGGCTAATGAGTAGTCTGTACTTGGTAGTATTAATAGTTTTACTACTCGGGAGGCATCAATTTTCCAGAGCTCTTGCCTTTTTTACCTGTTTTGCGTGAGTGCTTATGTGTCGGGCAATCATACTTAAGAAGTCAGCTGTTTCATAAGTTCTTCCCCCTTTGCTGTATGTCATTCTTGGGACTTTCTTAATAAGAATGCTCTTACGCAATGATTCGTGAGCTTTGTGCAATCTCTGTATCAGTTCTTTAATTGAGTATTTTTTCAAAGACATGACTCCGGCTGTGTTTATAGTGGACATTCCTTCAGGGAGCTGCGGATCTTTATGTTGAGCTAGAGCTTCGTAGTTTGCGGCGTAATTCTCATGCCAAAAGACTATATGGCACAACTCTTCTTTGACGGACCACTCACTTGTCGCCATTAATGTTGACTTTCTGCTACTTACTTCACTAATAAACGACTCGATGCTGTCGGTTAGTAAAGAAAATAATTTGCTATAACTGTTACTCATAGAGTTATTGTATCATTCGCAACTTAAACTGTGTCGCTTGCAAATAAGTAATCAACGATATAAACTATATGAATATGAGTTCATATAGTTGCTGTTCGTCATCCACACCTCAATCGAAACAAGTAGCTTCCCTAACCGGTCTTTTGAAAATGGTTTCCGAAGAAAGCCGCTTGAAACTGATGTGTATTCTCCGTCAAAGAGAACATTGTGTGTGTGAAATCATGAAACATGTAGATTTGTCTCAGAGTTTGATTTCCCATCACCTCAAAGACCTCAAAGATGCGGGCATAGTATCCGCTGAAAAGAAAGGTCTTCGCGTATATTACGCGTTGACAGAAAAAGGTAAACACATTATTAATTCACTATTCAAACTATGAAAATTCAAGTACTTGGAAGCGGTTGTCCTACATGTAAGAAGTTATATGAAATTACCCAAAAAGCAGTTACAGAGATCGGGCTGAATGAAAAGGTTGAGTATATAAGCGGAGCTGAAGGAACACGGGCTTTGATTGAAATTGGCTCTATGAGTAGCCCAGTTTTGGCGATTGATGGGAAAATAGCAATGACCGGATTCACTCCCGATATCAACAAAATAAAAAGTTTAATAACAGCAAAGTAAGTACTATGGATGTATTCAAGCCGATTCAGCTATTTGCAGATCTTATTACGTATCAGTGGCTACGGATTACTCCCCTTTCCTATTTGGGAAACGGAGTAAATTTCTTTGTGTATGATGTCATGAAAATCGGATTGTTACTTATCGTAATCAATTACATGATGGCAATTACGCGTTACTACTTCCCCATGGAAAGAGTACGGGATATTTTGACCAAAAGAAGGTGGTTCGGCCTCGATTATCTCTTCGCCGCTCTTCTTGGTGTAGTAACACCGTTCTGTTCCTGCTCTTCTATTCCCTTATTTATCGGTTTTGTCGGAGCGGGTATTCCGTTGGGTGTTACGTCCGCCTTTCTGATCGCCTCACCGCTGGTGAATGAGTCATCGCTATATCTGTTTCCCGCCATGTTTGGTTGGAAAGTAACCATAATTTATAACATTCTTGGTATGGCAGTAGCCATACTGGGAGGTATGATTATTCAAAAACTTGGTTTGGAAAAGTACATCAAACAAGACCTTTTGAAGTTTAAATCGCGACGTCAGGTTGAAACGGAAAATGGAGGCAATTCCTTGTCTGTAAAAGAGCAATTGAAATATTTTTGGACTGACGGTATGAATATTACGAAAACGGTTTTCCCATATGTGGTTCTGGGAGTTGGTGCTGGCGCACTTATTCACGGTTTTGTACCGGCGTCATTTGTCGAAAAATATTTGTCGAGTAAGGCATGGTGGGCAGTTCCGGTTGCAACATTGTTGGGCGCTCCACTTTACGCTAACTCTGTGAGTGTGATTCCCGTTATGGAGGCAATGGTCGGCAAGGGTGTTCCGTTGGGAACCGCTCTTTCATTTATGACTGCTATTGTTACCGTCTCTATTCCCGAATCCATGATTTTGAGAAAAGTAATGAAATGGCAACTCTTGGCTCTGTTTTTTGGCATCACAATAGCCGGCATCATGCTCATGGGCTACATATTTAATGCAATTTTATAAACTAAGATGTGCCCTTCAATTTGCCTTCCGTCGTTTCTATTTGCTCAGATAGGGATTTAGAATCAGTAAATAGCAGCGTTGACATCCCTACAGATTGAGCGGCCTTAATATTTTCCTCCTGGTCATCTATAAACAAAATTTCGTGTGGTCTTTTTCCTAATTTTGTTGCTACAGTATGGTAGGCTTGCGGATCTCTTTTAGCTATATTTAATTCTTCAGCTGAAAGTATGGTATCGAAAATACCGCTTAGTTCTTTTTGTACCTCAGGCGCATTTTGAATACTTCCGGAAGTAAACATATTCACAGAGAATTTACTTTTCAATGAATGATACAGTGATAATATTTCTTTATCTAATCTGTAATAGTCCCAGAAATTAAACGGTTTGCCGCTTGATAGTAAATCTTTATACAATCCGTTTAACGTTCCGCTATAGTGCGGGTCTTTAGGAAAGAGAATTACAAACGAAAAGTCGGAAAGGATAGTAGTGACCATACGGTGATTATATCACTAGTTTATAATTGCTTCCTATACCATACGACTTCAAAAGAGTTGCCTCCGCCCTCAGTGTAATATTCTTTTTCTTTCTCCATTTTCACGTATCCATTTTTCTCGTAAAAACTTTGTGCCATTTTTTGCTGTGTAGATGTTTTAAGTTGTATTTCGCTAAACTTGCTTTTTCTTGCCGCTTCCTCCAGTTTCTGAATTATCTGTTGTGCGTAACCTTTTCTTCTATGATCTGGATGAACCCTCATCCTCCGTATTTGCGCTATGTTATGAAGCATTTTTCTATACCCTCCCATAGCCACAATCTTATTATCAACTAAACCTACTAGGAATTCTCCGCCATTAAAATAATGTCCTTCCATATCGTTAAAATCTGCTTCCCAGGGTCCACTCCTATAGCCGATTTCAGAATGAATAGAACTAAGTTTATAAAGATTCCTTACGTTCTCATTGTCTGTATGTCGGTATCTTCTAATAATTAAGCTAGGCATACCTGAAGTATACCAAGTGCAAAAGAGAACTACCCAGGAAGTTGGGAAATTCTACTTGGTGCTATAATCACTGAATGGAATTGCCTAAAGTGATCAAAAACGTTGGTTTTGAGTTTAGTTGGAGCGAACCCAAGGTTTGGGCTCTGAATATTTCTACGGAGAAAATGGCCATTAACGAGCTTGTCTGGCATCTTGAAGTTCCATTTTGGTCTTCTGGTAAGGAGTCCTACAACCTAACTCCCAAGGAAGTGCTTCAAAACCCGAAGTTACATGATGCCGAATTTAAAAGAATATCTGACTCAAATACTTCATATCCTCTGGATATTATGTTTTGGAAGAATAGATGGTTATTGCTTGATGGACTACATCGTTTGGCTAAGCTGTTTAATGAAAACAAAACTGAAGTAAATGTCAGGATTGTCCCTCATAATAAAATCCCCGAGATTTTAACGAGTCCCGGACAAGCCAACCAGTCTTGGATAAATCCGAAGGCAAAAATACGGGAGTCCCCTATTGCAGGAAAGGGCTTGTTTGCAAAAGAAGATTTCATGGTTGGTGAGGTGGTAGTCGTGTGGAGCGGTCTTTATACCAATGCTACTGAGGCAGAGAAAGCACGAAAAGCAGGAAAATTAGTTACGCAATGGGATGAAGATTTATACAGTGTTGAGGATCGGGGCGATGATAGTGGTTACTTTGTGAACCACTCGTGCGATTCCCATTTATGGATGGAAGACGCATATACGCTTATTACCAGAAAACCTATTATGGCTGGCGAGGAAATAACAGCTGATTATGCGCTATGGGAAGCTGAAGATTATGTTTCAACGTGGAAATGCAAATGCGGTTTGCCAGATTGCAGAAAGACAATTACAGGAAAAGATTGGTTGCTCAAGTCTGTTCACAGTAGGTACCTGCACCACTTCTCTCCACTGATTAATAAAAGAATATAACGTCGGTCACTGTCACTTTAAGAATTTCCTCATTTCATGTTCGAACACCCTGCAAAACTCTTCCTCATATTTATTCAGATGAATTAACATAATTTTACTTGAAAATTGTGATGCAAGGGCAGCTTTGTCAACCGTTGTCGTGTCCGTTATCCATGGCATTTTGGTAACATATCGACTTGCAGGGATAATATAAGCAATTTCCGAGTACCCTGCCTGAGAGCAGGCGCTCATACACATAAGACAAGGCTCGACAACCGTAACCATTGCAAGTCCTGGTGTGTAGTTGCTACCCTTCAATTGACCAACCTTTGTTACGAGCATTCTTTCGGAGTGAGCAGACGCATCATGATTAGTAACAACCAGGCTCTCCGCAGAATCAATCAAAACTCCGTTTTCTAACACTAAACCAGAATTTGCGAGGTTACCTTTTTGAGCAGAGTTCTCCATTAACTCTTTAAGTAGCTCTATTTGGTCTGAAGTTAACTCCATACTGAAATTATATCACTAGTCCGAATCCAGGTTGGTGGAACCTCATATAAAGCTATATGGTTTCAGAAGCTAAGAAGTTCTCTATTTCTTTCATTACCATATCACAATCTTTTTGTGAAAATCTAAAATTATGCTCCATATTTTCTCCCCTAACCACGAAAGGATTATTCGCACTTGCAACAATTTTTTCTGTTTCTTCCTGCGAAATCTGTTTATCTGCCAATGCAATTAAGATCATAATCGGCTTATGCAATTCTTTAACTTCTTTTAAAGCAGAATACTGAAGTCCGTCCTCTACAAAAGTATAGGGTATTTCAAAATCTCTTATTTCTTGGGTATTTTCAGGTAAATCGCGTTTGGAATGTTTTGGAGCTTTCCCATTCCATTTCTTTGCTAAATTCGAGATATCAACCGGAGAGCACAGCGAAACTACTTTTGTTACAGATGCAATTCTATTTCCTGCAATAATTGAAACGAGTCCTCCCAAGCTATGACCGATGAGTATTACTTCATTTGGTTGCGGAGGCTGATAAAATAAGACTCTCTCCTCAACTTGTTTAAGATAGTTGGTCGTAGAGTAATCCTTTGTGTTTCCTGTAGCCCAAAGGTTGCACGGATCAATTCTTTCCACAGTGTATCCAAGTTCAATAAGTCTTTTTTCAAACGTTTTGAAGTGAAGATAATCTGGCGAGTCCAAGAAGCCAGGAAGCAATAAAGCAAGTTTCATATCTGAAAATTATATCACGAAGAATAGTGCTGTGGAAGTAACGGACGTGGACCAGGAGGGCCTTATAGTGGTGTCTCATATTTTAAGCTCAATTGATTACTTCGTACGAAGTAGCATCAATATTAGTCCAATTGTTCTATCTCTATCTTTAGGAGTACTTTCGGAGACAAGTATTGTTAACGCTGTTAGGGCTTCTGGAGTCAATTTTTGAGTATTTAATATATTGGTCTTTTTTAGAAACCAAACAAATACAAAAGCACCGCTTCTTTTATTTCCGTCCACAAATGGGTGACCTTTAACAATAAGATATAGAAGATTAGCTGCTTTTTCCTCTGCTGTAGGGTACAACTCTTTTCCATTGAATGTTTGAAACACAGTTCTAACAATCCCAGTTAGTCTTCCTTCTTCTTTCTCGCGACCGAAAAGGAGACCTGCTTCTTTATCTCCAATTAACTCTTCCTTTAGATTTACAATTAACTTACTGACTTGGCTGGCTGTAAGCTCAAAAACACTTTTAATCTTACCGGATTTAGGAAGAGAGTCTTTATCGTAGGTATCAAGAGAAAGCCATGTTGATGCAAAAGTTTTTATTAACTCAAGTGTGTTTTGTGTAGAAATCTGACTCTCTGGCAGTAACTCCTGCACTTCGTTAAGCACCTTAAGGAAAGTGTTATAATTTTTTTCTAAAATTCTTCTGTTGAGAGTGTAACCCTTTATAATATGTTGCTTGAGTGTCTTTGTTGCCCATTGACGGAATCTTGTAGCATTTATTGAGTTTACTCGATAACCAATAGAAAGAACAAGGTCCAAGTTATAATACTCAACTTTCCTCAAGATTTTTCTTGTTCCTTCAGTCTGAACTGTTTCCAAAACGGAAACAGTTGACTCTCTCTCAAGCTCACGAGTTGTAAAAATATTCTTAACATGTTTTGAGATAGCTCCTTTTTGTACGTTAAAAAGTTGAGCTACTTGCATCTGAGTAAGCAAAATCGTTTCATTAACAGCATCAAGCTGTACCTCTACTGCGCCGTTTTGAGCCTGATAGACCATAATTTGTTTACTTTCTTTTTCCATGTTTCAAAGTATAACAAAAAAGTGCTCAATCTAGATTAAGCAGTGTAGTTACAGGGATATAATCTGAGCTTACTTCTGAGTTTGTTGTGAGTAACGGATGCGAACCCGGAAGTTCTTATAGTGTTATAGATACAAGCATAACTAAGTAGATTTTTTAAATCCCCGATGAAGTCTTTAGTATAATGTGACTATGAAATTGCTATTAACTTCAGCAGGATTAACAAATCCATCAATTAGCCACGCAGCAGAAGAGCTGTTAGGCCAACCGGCTGAAGGAGTAAAGCTTGCTTTTATCCCGACTGCCGCCAACGTTGAGCCCGGTGACAAAAGTTGGATGATTCAAGACCTGAATAATTTTCAAAACGCAGGTTTTGAAGTAGATATTGTTGATATCTCAGCGGTTTCAAAGGATACATGGTTGCCAAGACTGCTGGAATCTAAAATCTTGTTTTTGGGAGGTGGAAATACATTTCATCTGATGCACTGGGTTCAAAAGTCAGGTTTACAGGAAGAACTTCCCTCTTTACTGAAAACGAGAGTATATGCCGGTATTAGTGCCGGAAGTTGCATTACGGGGCCTACCGTTTACAATTCAGTGCAAAACCTATTTGGTGAGAAATATGATCTTCAAATAAAAGCTGGTTTGGGTTTGGTTGGATTCCAATTTATTCCCCATCTGAACTCGGCATATTTTGACAAGATTCGGGAAGTAAACTTGCGAGAGGCATCTAAGAATCTTAAAGAGCCAGTATATGCTTTAGATGATAACTCTGCACTCAAGATTACCGATGATAAGGTGGAAATAATTAGTGAGGGAGAGTATTTGTTATTCAATGCCTGAGTCAGTTGCAGTTTGAAATTGTTGTGTCGTTATAACTCTTTCTACAAGACCAGTGCTGGGTTTTGCTGATAAAGTTGGAAAATTTTACCAACTATTATACTAAGCAAGTTCCGATCAACTCTACTATCCTGACAATATTTTTATCTATGTCACCATCTCTCATAAAGGCGTGTGGAATTTGCTCATCTTCGATGTATGAACCTTTATTTTTGTCTGGAGTAAAATCAAAAAAAGATTTAACCATTAACGTACTCAACCTCGGAAAATAACCAAATTTATCTGAACCCCTGTCAGCAACTGGTAGATACCCGTTCGGTCCATGGTTTCTCAGAAAAGAGTGAATCACATCAATTATTACTGAAGAAGAAATTTTTGCTAACTTTTGGCTTATAGTCTCCTTGTTTGGATTATAACTTTCAAATCCGCTCCATGTTTTGGGATTTAAGCTTTGAGCTTCAGTAATATAATAATCTGCAGGATCTATAAAAACCACTTTCGAGATAAAAGGATCAAATTGTTTATCTAACAGCGCCTCAGTTGTGCTATACGCACCCATGCTTGTACATAAAATAGCTATTGATGAAAACTTAAGCATAGATTTAGAATACTGCAATATCTCTAGGAGATCCGAAGTTTGTTGGTTTAGTGTCGGTTGTTTGTTTTCTTCGACGCCGCTGAAGGAAAAAGTGACAACTGGTCTGTTTGTTCGTTTTTGCAGTTCAAGTACTAAAGCGTTAAAAGTATTTCTCGTATCTCCACTTCCTCCGACGAATATAACTGCCTCGTTGCTACCACTTAATGGGAAGTAGTTCAGCGAAATAGGTCGCCCTGTAATTCTAGAAAGTGTCAGTTCTTGCATAGCTAAATTATACTAAAGTCCGAATCCTAGTTGGGTACTGTTGTTACAGGGATATACTGTAAGGCTAAATTTCTTGACAGGGATTAGTTGAAAATGGTAGCTAGTCTCGTGTTCAAGTACTGCACAAAACAGTTCTTTTCCTACTTGCTCTCCCCATAAGCTACCGAAATACTATTTAAGATATCCTATTTTGTAAGCAAATATTGTTCCTAATACACCTAACGCAGCACTTACTGTAGCTGTTACTAAATTAACGATAATCTGGTCTCCATTTCTCTTAAGAAAACCCTTCACGTCGTGCCTTTTTGACAAAACTATTTCACTGTGTTTAAACAATCTAATATAAAACACCCAAACCGTCCAGGCTAAGAACAGACAATAGAAATATAAAACAATCTGAGATATTACTCCATGTAATAATAGCCTGAAGACGAAAAAGCCAATATATCCGACCCATAAAGTGTAATCAGAGTATAGAAAACTTGGCTTTCGAGTGGTTGTCAAAATTATTCTGTCTAATTTGTAGAACAATCCTGCCCCAAGGTTATTATTTGATCCTACGTATAATCTGGTCCATAATTTATGCAGCTCTAAAGTCACGTACGGAGAACTTGAAGAAATTTTAAGATCAGTAATTGACTCATTTTCGTACTTCTTACATAGCTCTTTTACATTTGAGAATTCCAAACTCTTAGACACAATCTTATATCCGCTTTTTTCGACCAACAATAATTCCTCTATGGCCTCAAGTTGATCTACAAAGACTCTTATTGGTGAATATTTTCTTAGAAGTGGCTCATTAATTCTTTTCATTTTTCTTGGCTTACTTTCGTGCCATCAGAAAAAATTGCCTCTAACTTAGTAAAAACATCTGTTGGGTGCTGATCTTTTTGATCAAAAGAAAGCCTTTTTATTTCTGGTTCAACAAAAATTTGCGTTTTCTCTTTTTTCCCTTTTTCACCAGCATAGACGACAAGACGCAAACCAGTTTTTGATTCCATGAGTCTTGAAACAACAAAAAACCTATTGTCTTTCGAAGATACTTTGCTTTCAGCAATAGGAGTTGCTTCGTTATCAATATTAATAAAATGCATTGTTTTATAGGTCCTAGAGTTTATCTCCTTTAAGATAAATTGTTTCTCATAGTATACAAATCTAGGAATGGAATATATTTTATTACATTTCTCACATTGCAACTTCTTACTTGTATATTCGTTATCCGTATAATCGTCTAAATGTAGGTCTAATTCAATATAGTCCCTTGGACACAAGGGAACAGCTCTCGCGGGGCGCTGCCCTATGATCCACCTTACCCCATCGACAATAAAACCTACTTTTAACATTGTGCTGGGAGTAACGGATGTGGACCTGAAAGGCCTTATAACGGTGTCTCACCTTTGAGGCTAAATGGGACATTTGGTACAGTATAAAAAGAAACAACTCATCTTCATAAAATCTTAATTCATGTGGTTGTAGTATTTGACTATGTTTTATAAGAAAGAGATAGTTAAACAGCTAAACCTTTCTCAGCATACTGTTACAGATGTTATCAATGAACTTCCATCCGATTACGACTGGAAATTTCTCTGTCAGAAGATTGAGCTTGCGATAGTTAAACTTAACCGAGCTTCAGAACTGCTACGAATATACCATCTCGAGGTTTGTACCCTGAATAAACAAGATAGAACAAAAACCACTTTAGGTTCTCAGACTATCAGTGAAGTTATGAAAGCATATAAATTTTAGCAAGAAGATAAATATGAGCTCAAAAGTTATAATTACTCTTTGCGTTTTCTTCGGCGTAATGCTCGGACTTGTTTTCTTTATAACAACTGGTCAAAAGCCGGATCTGGCGTCTATTGTATATTCCGCTCAAGATACTAATCGGCCCAAAGTTGAGGCAAATAGCGTATTCAAAAACCTTGGGGAAATCAGCGTGTCCGATGTGAAAAAGCAGGACTTTTCTTTCAAAAATACAGGCACCAAGCCTCTTCAGATTCTCGGAATTAGTTCGAGCTGCGGCTGTACAACAGGTCAGCTAATTTACAAAGGTACAACTACAAAACCATACAGTATGCATGCCCAAAGCGGATTCATTACTAACATAGCGCCAGGTGAAAGTGCCATAGTTCGCCTCGTATACCGCCCCGCGACTATGCCTGTGTACGGTCTCGTTGAGCGCGAAGTGTATGTAACGACAAACGATCCTCTTAATCAGAAATTGGTGTTTAGCATTAAAGCAAAGGTGAGGTAAAAATGGATTCAAACTTTTTATTTGGCGTCTCATTGACAGCATCATTTCTCGCGGGAGTACTGGCACTATTTGCCCCGTGTTGTATAACATTTCTGTTCCCTTCATATCTTGGAACAATCTTCAAGGACGGCAAAAAGGTTATGTATTATACGTTTATCTTTGCGTTCGGCCTGGCCTTCGTCCTAGTTCCGATAGCACTTGGAATTAGGGCTGCTATATTCTTTCTCGACACATACCATACACAAGTTTACTATCTCGGTGCGTTGGTTATGATTCTGATGGGTTTTTTAACACTTAAACCCGTACTCCATCTACCTCAGATATTTCATGTCTCTAGCCCCCATGGAAAAAAAATTAACACAGGAACGGTTTTTGGATTAGGTCTTATGTCTGGACTAACTTCTGCCTGTTGCGCTCCAGTACTCTTTGCCGCTGTTACACTTACATCGCTGTCCCCCTCACTTTTACAGGCTTTTATCGTCTCAGCAGCATATATTGTCGGTATCGTCATGCCTTTGTTTATCATGTCAATGTTTTACGAAAAGGCAACTTCTCGGGTAACAGGAGCAAACAGACAGAAAATTTATCGGATTTTGAAGTTTGCGGGAGCCGCTTTATTTTTTCTTGCAGGTATACTGATAGCTTTATTCAATTTTTTTGGAAAAATACAGATGAACCAGATGGAACCATACAGCCAAAAAATTAGACTTATTTTTTTTGAAATTTCGAAATACTTCCAGAATCCGATAATCGACCTGGTAGTTTTTGGGATAGTTCTGCTTGCTTTTTACAAGTTACTACGTTATAAAGGCCATGAAAAAGAAGAATAATCTTTTGCCGGTAGTTATGGTTAGTGTTACTTTTAACGCGATTTTGGCTGCCATACTCATTACTCCCCGCGTCATAAGTTTAAAATCGACCCTTTTTAAACCACAGGTATCTCCATCGACAAAAACTGTGGTAACCACCAAAAACAACTTGTTTGATCAAATTAACCCGGTTGCGGGGTATGAAATAAATGCATTGTATAGAGATCTTGGCCCGAAACTTATAGCTTCGGGGGCAATAGATCGAGAGAAATTTCAAAGCACATATGAAAGATCTAGCCAACCGATGACAACAGAACAGAAACAAATTTTATTTAAAGGATCGAGCAAAAGAATAAAAGTAACCAGGGAAAACTCGTACTTTCTTCTTAATTTTTTCTGGGCTGTAGGGCTTGCCAATAAATCTAAAATTCTCGACGAAGGAGATATGGTGAAATATGGCGGTAAAAGTGGTGCGGGCAATTTTGCCTCTACCGGAGGGTGGAGTTTGGCAAAAAGTGAGGCAATGAATTACTATTCAAAGTCGGAACTTATTTCGTTGACTGCAGAACAAGAAGCTCTCGTCGCTCTGGTAGCATCAAATATTTTCAGGCCTTGTTGTGACAACTCAACGGCATTCCCGGACTGCAACCATGGGATGGCTTTATTGGGAGTCCTGCAACTTATGGCAGCAAACGGTGCAACTGAAAAAGACATGTATGAAGCGTCGAAATACTTCAACGCTTTTTGGTTCCCGGGAAACTATTATGATCTTGCATTATATTTTCAAAACAAGGAGGGAAAATCATTTAAAGATGTAGATGCAAAGATCTTATTAAGTAAAGATTTCTCATCTGCAACTGCATCTCAAAATATTAAGCAATGGCTTGCTAATAAAGGATTAGTCCAGCAACCACCGAAACAAGGTGGCGGATGCGGAGTATAATGCTCTTATGAGGATTCTGATCGTCGAGGATGAACAAAGACTTTCTAATATTGTTCGAAAAGGATTCATTGAGGATGGTTTTGCTGTAGACCAAGCATTCGACGGTGAAGAGGGACAATACCTTGCTGAAAGTGAAGAGTATGATCTTATTGTGTTGGATATTGCATTACCTAAAGTCGATGGACTAACTCTCTGTAAAGAACTTCGTAATAAACAAATAAGAACCCCCGTTCTAATTTTAACCGCAAAGTCGAAAACGGAAGATAAAATAGCAGGGCTTGACTCAGGAGCTGACGACTATATGACAAAACCATTTTCTTTTGCTGAATTTCGCTCCCGTGTACACGCTCTTATCAGAAGAAGCCATCAAAATTCATCCCCTGTTTTGGAAATTGAAGGTCTGGAGGTTGATCCATTGAAGCATATTGTGAAGAGAGACAGCAGGACAATAAGTTTGACTCCAAAGGAGTTTGCAATTTTAGAGCTATTGATGAGGCATAAGGGTGAAGTGGTAAGCAGAACTATGATTACAGAGCATGTCTGGGATTATAATTTCGAGGGAATGAGTAACGTTGTTGATGTTTTCGTTACCACATTACGAAAGAAAATTAATCGGGGGTCAAAACACAAGCTCATACAAACGATTCATGGAGTCGGTTATAAGGTTGGAAGCTAATATGAATACCAAAAGCATACGATTCCGCATAATCTTCTGGTTCAGTCTGGCAATGTTTCTTGCGGCTGCATTTATTTTTTCCAGTTTTTATCTGGTAACAACAAGGATACTTTTCAAACAAGTAGATAGCGAACTTTTGACACACGCGACTAAGTTATCACAGATCGTGACACGACAGGGTGTTAGTCTGCATGAGGTATTATTGCAACAACAATTATTCACCGAATTCAGCAATATTCCGGGTATGGTTGTAGCCTTACTGGATGAAAATGGTATTGCTGTTAGCAGCTCGCTAAGTATGGATAGGCCATACGTTTCATATAACTATCTTTTCCAGCTAGCTCGGGGTTCCGCAAAACCAGTCTACTTAAACCAGGAAATTAGCAATGTACCTATGAGATTCATTGCCCAGCCAATCAGAAGCGGATCGGATCTTGTAGGTATTGTACTCGTTGCACACCCTATTGATGCTATCCAGAAGTCTCTCAATACTCTTCTTACGACCCTCGCGATACTGCTGGGGCTGCTCGTAATTCCAACGGTTCTCGGCGGATTAGTCCTCGCCGGAAAAATCATGCAACCCATATCTCATATAACCAATAAAATTGACAAGATAAGTTCCGAACATCTTGAAGAGAGGGTGGATACATCCCGAACAGGGGATGAAATGGAAAAGCTTGGGGTTACCTTTAACAGTCTTCTAGATCGTCTTCAGGATTCGTTTCAACGGGAACGACAGTTCATCGGTGATGTTGCACATGAATTGAAGACCCCGGTTGCAACTCTTAAGAGCGGAATTGAACTCGCGCTTTTAAAAAACAGGACAAACGATGAATACAGACAATTCTTCAAGGAAACTCTTATTGATGTCAATAGATTATCTACAACAATCAAAAATATTCTTGATCTTGCTTGGCTCGGGGCGGAGAGCTCACAAATTTCTGAGAACAGTTTTAATTTGTCGGTAACGCTTACCGAATTAAGCGAGATTGCAACAAAACTAGCAGCTCAAAAACGTATAAGCATAAGAAACAATATTAGGCAAAATATATTTGTTATTGGAGTAGAAGACAAAATAACCAGAGCAATACTCAACATTATTGATAACGCGATCAAATACACTCCAGTGGATAAAACTGTCAGTATTACTTTGCACAAAAGAGGCGGTAGCGCTATCCTTGAAATAACTGATACCGGTATCGGTATTTCGGAAAAAGAGATAGATCATATCTTCGAACGTTTTTATCGTGGCGCAAAAACTGCAAAAACATTAGGCTCAGGTCTCGGACTTGCCATTGCGCAGGGTATTATAAAAGCCCATCGCGGTGAAATTGATGTGACTAGTAAAGTCGGCAAAGGAACCACAGTTTCTATTACCTTGCCTATCAAAGGCATTCTATCATAACCATCTTCACACTTTCCTAATGCTACTCATTATATAGTTCAAATATATATAGCAATTTAATATAATCAATATGGAGTACCATGAAGCACCAACGTACAACAGCAAAACGAGTGCAGTAATAACGTGGTTCCTTGTTTGTCTGTGTGCAGTTGTTGTTGTGGTTGTGGCGGTTACGGTGTTTAAGGTTAAGCTAAATAGCTTGTTGTATGTAGGAATTCTTTTACTATGTCCGCTCATACATTTTGTGATGATGAAAAGCGGCAGCCATAAGCATTAACTACGACAAAAAATAAACACAAAAGTGTTACGATAAAAGCATGAAAATGAATCATGAAACGATGACTCACGATATGCATGATATGCACAGTCAACATGATATGCATTCAATGAAACCTATGTCTGAATTGTCCTTCTGGGAAAAGCTAAAGATGAGTATGGCGATGAGTATGGGTATGGAACACACAGGTCTAGCCGGACGTGAGATGGCCAAACTTATGGAACTAGACATAAGAAATAAGTTTTTCTTTTCTTTGTTTCTAACACTACCCATTCTTCTCTACTCCATGGGAAATATGATTTTCAAGTTGAATTTACCGTCCCCTCTTCCCATTCCCTGGCTTCTGTTTGTACTAACAACCCCCGTCTTTTTTTACGGAGGTTGGTTGTTTCTGTATTCCTCATTTCTTGAATTGCGTAAACGGCAACTTGGTATGTCCGTTCTGATAGCAATTGGTATTACGGCTGCATATGGGTTCAGCGTTGTGTTGACACTAACCGGAAGCGCTGATTCGTACTATGAAGCAGCGGCAATGTTGATTACATTTGTACTTTTTGGGCATTGGATGGAAATGAAATCCAGGCGTGGAACCACTGACGCGCTTCAGGCTTTGTTTAACCTCGTTCCTCCTCAGGCACGACTCTGGAAAAACAACGTGGAAACGATAGTATCTACTTCTGAAATCAAACTTGGGGATATCCTTGTACTTAAACCTGGAGATAAGGTACCTGTTGATGGTGAAATTATTGAGGGAGAAACGGCAATTGATGAGTCGCTTGTTACGGGTGAATCAATCCCAGTTTTAAAGAAAATGGCCGATACCGTGATTGGTGGTTCTATCAACACGTCCGGTTCAGTAAAATTTAAGGCTACTAAAGTCGGAAATGATACGGCGCTTGCGCAAATTGTTAAAATGGTCGAGACCGCCCAAAACTCTAAGGCTCCCGGACAGAAATTGGCTGATACATTTGCAAAATATCTGGTTATTATTGCCGTAGGAGGTGGGTTATTGACATTCTTTACCTGGTTTTTTGTTTTAGGTCAACCGCTGGTTGTCGCATTGACATTTGCTATTTCCACCATCGTCATCGCGTGCCCAGATGCACTTGGTTTGGCAACACCTACCGCTGTAGCGGTTGGGACTGGTCTTGGTGCAAAGCACAATATCCTTATAAAGGATGCTCCCACACTTGAACAGGTGTCCAAGATTCAGACAGTTGTTCTCGATAAGACGGGAACGCTTACCGAGGGAAAGCCAAAAGTTACTGATACAGTAGCTGCCTCAGGTTTTTCTCAAAGCGAAGTTCTCAGACTGACCGCAGCTGCCGAAACGAAGTCTGGTCACCCTCTCAGCAAGGCTATTCTTGAAGAAGTACATAGACTTACATTAAGCATACCTTCGAATATCGACAAATTTAATTCCTTATCAGGTCTTGGGGTTGAGGCGTTTGTCGAAAATAGACATGTACTCGTCGGGACTATAAAACTTATGACCGATCGTAAGGTTGATATTTCTCCGCTTCAGAAAGATATCGACCGATTATTAGTAGAAGGCAAGACACTCATGATTCTAGCAATAGATAGTAAAATTGCGGGTGTGGTAGCTGCTGCTGACACGGTTAAACCTACTGCAAAAGACGCCATTACCGCAATGAGGCAATTAGGATTGGAGGTGGCTATGATTACTGGAGACAACAGACAAACAGCTGAGGCTGTTGGTACATTATTGGGCATTGACAGAATATTTTCCGAGGTACTACCGGCAGATAAAGAAACATACGTTAAAAAGCTTCAGGATGAGGGCAGATTCGTAGCAATGGTTGGTGATGGTGTCAATGATGCTCCGGCGCTTGCACGGGCAGATATAGGCATTGCCATAGGGGCAGGCACAGATGTTGCTATCGAGACAGCCAAGGTTGTTCTCATGAAATCGGATCCCGGAGATATTCTTCGTGCTATAAAATTATCAAAAGCAACAGTACGTAAAATGAAGGAAAATCTGGTGTGGGCAAGCATTTACAACGTTTTAGCGATTCCTATAGCTGCTGGAGTTCTCTATCCGACTTTTGGTATTACGTTACGACCGGAGTTTTCAGCCCTTCTCATGTCAGCCTCTTCAATTATTGTAGCAGTTAATGCTGTGTTGCTCAGAAGATCAGAAAAGGATCTAGTAACACTATAATTGCTGTCTTCAACGAAACTCTGAAATCTTCATAAAATCTTAACTGCCTGTCTTGTATGCTGTATTTTATGAAAAAATGTAACATCAATATCAAAGGCATGCACTGCCGATCATGTGAATTGTTAATAGAAGACGAATTACAAAAGGTACCCGGTATTGAACGGGTTTCAGTAAGCCACCAAACTGGGGTTGCCGAGTTATTCTACCGACACGGATTTAATGAACAGGCAGTTGCACATGCGATACAGAATGCCGGATACAGTATTGGGGTGAATGAAAAACCTCATATTTTTTCTCGGAACCACTGGGATTATGTTGATGTAGGAATTGCTTTCTTCATGGTAATGACCGTGTTTCTCCTTGCAAAAACATTCGGATTATTCAATTTGGGAAGTTCAATTTCGGGAAGCTACTCAAGCTTACCCATTGTGTTCATTGTCGGTCTCACCGCGGGAGTATCAACATGTATGGCAATGGTGGGCGGGTTGGTGCTCGGCGCTGCTGCTCGGTTTTCCGCGCAAAATCCAAATGCCAGCGCTCTCGAGAAATTCAAACCACATCTATTTTTTAATCTTGGAAGAATCACGTCATACACAGTTTTGGGAGGTGTGGTAGGTTTTGCTGGATCTCTGTTTCAGCTTTCTACTTCAGTTCTGGGAATTTTGACTGTTACAGTGGGGCTTGTCATGTTGCTTCTCGGAGGCCAACTTATCGAGATATTCCCTGTTTTAAAGCGAATATCGTTTACTTTACCCAAAGGGATTTCTCGTATACTTGGTATTAAGGAGCAGACTCAGTCTGAATACAGTGACAAAGGTGCTGCAATTATGGGGGCTTCGACTTTTTTTCTACCCTGTGGTTTCACTCAGGCAATGCAACTATTTGCCATGAGTACCGGCAGTCCCGTAACAGGCGCGTTAACCATGGGTGTTTTCGCACTTGGTACGGCGCCTGGATTGCTCAGTGTTGGTGGTCTTACATCCGTAATTAAAGGTGAGGCTGCGAAGATGTTTTTCAAGGTTGCTGGTGTTGTAGTTGTTCTGCTCGCCCTATTTAATATTTCAAATGGCCTTAACTTACTCGGGATTGGCCCGAACGTTCTTGGAGCTTTCAATACAAAGGCTGCAACGAATACAACAGCTACTGATTCAAATGTCACCATCGCTAATGGGGTTCAGGAAGTTCGGATGACGCAAGATTCTTCCGGTTACACGCCTAATAGCTTTACTATCAAAAAAGGTACTCCAGTGAAATGGATTGTTACTTCAACTGATGTTAATACCTGTGCAAGTAGCATTGTGTCACAGCAGTTAGGTGTGCGCCAAGCACTGCAGTTAGGTGAGAACATCATAAATTTTACTCCAACAGAAACCGGTACAATCCGCTTTTCATGCATGATGGGAATGTATAATGGATCGTTTAATGTAGTTGATGAGACTGAGACGTCGGCTGTTCCTTCTGTACTTGCCGCAGATGCAACGCCAGCGGGGGTGAGTGCGTTACCACTGCCAAGCACTACGACCACCAATGCAAAGTCATCATGTGGCGGTTCTGGTGGAGGTGGTTGTGGATGCGGCTCAAAGCGTGCAGTGCCTACTCCAAACCCTAGCCAACCTATCGCAGAAGCCGTTGTTGAGAATAATGTACAGGTAATTAAGGCCACGTACACAAGTCTCGGCGATATCTCGCCCAACTTTTTTATCGTTAAAGCAAATCAACCGGTACGTTTCGAAGTTGACGCGCAGGATAACGGCGAAGGTTGTATGGGCAGCATCACAGTTCCCAACCTGACAAATAAGGTGGATATTCTCACCAAAGGACAAAAGACGATTTTTGAATTTACACCCAGTACTCCGGGTAACTACAATATCACTTGCGGGATGGGAATTCCGAGAGGCCAAATACAAGTTATTTAGTTATTAACAAAACTATGCAATCAATGAAACTAACCGGACTTACTTGCAACGCTTGCAAGAAAGTCTCAGAAAAAAGGATCGGAGCAATAAGCGGAGTTCAAAAAGTTGATGTTTCCGTTGAATTGGGTGTAGCAGTCATAGATTCCGATAGGCTACTATCAGTATTAGAAGTTAACAAAGTGCTTCAAGACACACCTTATAAAGCACTCGAGAAATAGTATGAATAGAATAATTGATCTTAAAATTGAAGGAATGCATTGTCAGTCGTGCGAAATGTTAATCAAAGATGAGCTGTCTTCCCTTTCGGGTGTCAAAGACGTTAGTACTGACTATAAAACTGGCCGCGGAACAGTCACTTTAACCAATCGGGTTACTTCAGACGCGGCAATTCTTGACTCTGTAAAAAATGCAGGGTATGTGGCTTCTGTAATTACTTCCAATCATCTGAGTAACAACGTATCACAATTGCCACAAGAAAAGGGAACATTTGCTTTTTTGAATTTCCCAAAGGAAATAGGTCTTGAAGGAACAATCGGCAAGAATGCAGAAGGACAGGTGACCATTAAAGGTAAGTTACGATTTAATTCTAACGAAAGCGATGAACCTCACCAACTCGCTCAGCCGAATAACGTTGTCGAAAATAATACTTTTGCTGGTAAAACGGAACGAACTAGTTTGGTCATTATAGGAATGCATTGTTCCTCTTGTGCCGCAATTATTGAGAGACAGTTAAAAAAGGTGACTGGTGTATCAGAAGCAAAAGTTAATTTCGCTTCTGAAAAAGCATCTGTAGTTTACAATTCGGGCGTAACAAAGACAGAAGATTTAATAAAAGCAGTTGAAAAATCTGGATACAAAGCTGCTCCCGCTCATACTGAAGACTCACAAGCTCAAGCAAAACGCCAAACATCAGAAATAAAGCATCAATGGAACAGATTCATTATCAGCATGGTGTTGTCGTCCCCAATGATTTATTTCATGTTTCTTGATTTCTTTAATTTTCTACCGGGAACCAAGCTCATACTTCCCTACATTGGAATCATATCGTTTGTATTAGCAACACCCGTACAATTCATCATTGGCTCCAACTTTTACAAAGGAATGATTTCCGCCTTAAAGATGCGTACGTTTAACATGGATAGTTTAATAGCTATAGGGACATCCGTTGCCTATTTCTATAGCGCTGCTAACTTTATCCAATACTTTATAACCAACAATTCCTTAATTGGCCTTGCAGGAGCCAAAATTCCAGATTTGTACTTTGAAACTGCAGCATTCCTTATTACGTTTGTTATTCTAGGAAAATTCCTTGAAGCAAAAGCCAAAGGAAGGACATCTGAAGCGATTAAGAAACTCATGGGTTTGCAGGCAAAAACAGCACGAGTTATACGAAACGGAGAGACAGTTGATATTCCTGTTGACCAGGTTATCAAAAACGATATTATCATGGTTCGACCCGGAGAAAAAGTCCCCGTAGATGGAACGATTACGAAAGGCTCCTCTTCTATCGACGAATCAATGATAACCGGTGAGAGTCTTCCTGTTGAAAAACATGTTGAGGACACAGTTATCGGCGGCACAATAAATAAAGTCGGTAGCTTTGAGTTTATGGCAACACGAGTGGGGTCTGAAACTACGCTCGCCCAAATTATCCGCCTCGTTGAAGACGCACAGGGTTCTAAGGCACCCATTCAAGCTGTTGCCGATAAGATTTCTGCATACTTTGTTCCGGGTGTAATAGCACTTGCCGTTTTGACATTTGTTGTCTGGTTTTTCTTTTTAGGGTCAACGCTTTCTTTCGCTCTAATGGCATTTACGGCAGTTATTGTTATTGCCTGTCCTTGTGCTCTGGGCCTTGCCACCCCGACAGCCATAATGGTTGGAACGGGAGTTGGGGCTGAACATGGCATCTTAATCAAAGGTGGCGAACCATTGGAAAGTGCAAGTAAAATAAATACGATTGTTTTCGACAAAACAGGAACTATCACAAAAGGAAAGCCCGAAGTAACTGATGTTGAAGATGTTGGTTCGCTTGACGATAAAGAAGTGCTTGCTATTTCTGCAAGTCTTGAAAAGCAATCCGAACACCCCCTTGCTGAAGCAATATATTCTTACTCTCAAGAGGAAGGTGTGACTCTTAAAGAAGTTGAGAAGTTTAGTGCAATTCCAGGCCATGGCGTCAAAGGGACTATTGGAAACAAAGATTACTTTTTCGGAAATCGCAAGCTTATTACCGAAACGCTTGGTTTGGATATCGGTAAGTTTGAACGGAAGCTCGTACGACTCGAAGAACAGGGAAAAACAGCAATGATCCTATCTTCAAAAGACGAAGTGCTTGGACTGATTGCTGTTGCTGATACGATAAAAACCACTTCGAGAGAAGCTATTGAAAAACTCAAGAAGATGAAGATTGAAGTATGGATGATCACAGGGGACAATACCCGTACGGCTAAGGCAATTGCTGCACAAGTCGGTATTGACAATGTCCTCGCCGAAGTCTTGCCTCAAGATAAGGCCAACGAAGTAAAAAAACTTCAGGAACAAGGTAAAAAAGTAGCGATGGTAGGAGACGGTATTAATGACGCACCGGCACTTGCACAAGCTGAACTTGGAATTGCAATGGGTTCGGGAACTGATGTTGCCATGGAAGCCGGAGGAATCGTCATCATTAAGAATGATCTCAGAGATGTAGTTAATGCACTCGATCTTTCCAAGAGCGCCGTGCAAAAAATACAACAAAACATGTTCTTTGCTTTGTTCTATAACGTTATCGGCATTCCAATCGCTGCGCGTGTATTTATGTTCGCGGGCCTTGTGTTAAAGCCGGAACTTGCTGGTCTTGCGATGGCACTTAGTTCAGTTTCTGTAGTAAGCAACTCACTGCTTCTTCGGCGCTACCGTCCGGGAAAAAAGAACTATATATCTATGTTTGCACCGATTGTTATGATGATCGCTTTTACGTTACTGTTTATCGAATTTGCACGGTTTAGTTCCACTATGGCTGCACCAAAGAAGATGGATTCGAAAGTAACCAATTCTCGTGCAGTTAGTAATGTGGTAGAAATAAGCGCTCCCACTGGAGTTAAAAAACAGTTCTATATGGTAGGAAACAGTATTCCTACAGAGTTATCAGGTCAGATACAAATGGAGGCATTCAATCCGGTATATATTGCAGGAAAGAAGTATAGTCCGATTTTTATAGGGTATGACGAGGCTCAGGTTATGATTGAGGAAAAACTATTTTCTAAACCGGGTGATACTATTAAGAACTTTTTTGGTAATGACATTATTGTCTCAGGCGTCTTAGTAAAGACTAATTCAGTTTTTGATACGTATCATTTTGTCAAGGAAGGGTTCCAATTAAGGTGAATGAAATAAGTCTGCTATGAGGCCGATGTGCTGGGGGACGTGGATTCGGACCACGATAAACAGCTCCAAAGGCTGCTGTCCTACCATTAGACGATCCCCCAATTGAACAGCAATATTCTAACATACAAATATTATCTTATAAAGGTAAATAAGATTAGACTAGTGATATACTTTAGTTATGGCAAAGTACGATTTTAAGCCTTACTATTGTGAGTTTCCCAAGTTGTTTAAGGACGAACAACGTCGTCTTCGAAGTTTCCTTGGAAACAGCCCAGTAATTGAGCACTTCGGGAGCTCTGCTGTCCCTGGTCTTGGAGGAAAGGGGATCATCGATATTTTTGTTGCTGTTCCCAGAGATCAAATGAAATCGACGTCTGAGCTACTTCTAAAAGCAGGATACGGATATCGAGAAACTGGAGGTGACTCAGAACGATTGTTCCACCAACGTACTGTTTTGCATAGTGAGAATATCACTCAAATATACCATGTTCACGTTACTTTTCTTGAAAATGAGAATTTCAAGCAAGCAATTCTTTTTAGGAATTACTTACGAACACATGAGACTGATCGTCTTGAATATGCCCGAGTCAAAGAGATCGGTGCCAAGCTTGTAGAAGGTGTTGAAGACAAGAAATCGAAGAAAGAGCTCTACATGAAGGCTAAAGAGACTACGGTTGCAGCAATTCTTAAAAAAGCAATTGAAAGCAGTAAAAAATCCTGATTTTCACTTAAGTAAATTTAACTGCTTTCTTCTAATAATTAATAAAGTACTTTCAATAATATTGATTAATAAATTTGTTACCGGGTAAAGCCATGTGAGTAGGGAGTAATTTGCCAAAGCCAAAAGCCCCAAAAAGTTACGTACCGCACCCATCTTCCACGTAAAGAGTGTCTCGGAATGTGGATCTTTCCATGACTTTCGGATGGTGGGCAAGTTCGCAAGGGTGTTTATGGTAACGATCAAAACGGTTGAGATAACCGGTTCTTTCGCGAAAATCCACACGCATGTTGCTATGAGTGCGATAATGAAAGTTATCGTATCAAACTTAGTTATGTCTTTTTCTCCATTCTTGAGGCCTAAAATGTAAATGGTCAAGCAAAGAATAGCTGTGGCGAGGGTTGTATAGGCACCTGCACCACCTTTTCCTAAAATCTGAAGCGCAAAAATGATAAAAGTTACAAATGCCCAGATAAACCAACTGTATATATGGGGTTTAGTTTTGCCTTTTACAGTATCCCAGATGTACGGAGCATACCCAATGAAGGTTAAGATTACTGCTAGAGCCCCTAATACGTCTTTCATGCGCTTATTATACTAAAAGCTATTCTCAGGAAGTACGAACGTTATTAGTCTTACTCGATACCCATGTAACAAGAACACAACCAGGATTCGGACTAGTGATATAATTTTATAATGACGAAACTATTATCCTTGCTTCTGGCAATTTCCTTTGTGACTACTCCTAATGTATTTTTTCGTATTGCTAGTTACCTTGATCCACATGGGGGATTTGAAGACTTGGGCTTAGCTGTTTTTGTTTTCGGCTTGTCGATTATATTCATAACATTTTATGTATTCGTATTTGCCTATATCTACGTCAGAATATTTAAAAGAAAAGACTTTCAGAATATTTTTAAAGGCTCTGTGCTCTGGCTACTAGGACTTGCGCTTCTCGGCAATTTGTTTATTTTTCTTAAAAGCCTCTTACTTAAACACTAATTGTTTATTGCGAAGCGTAAAATTTCCCGACTTATTTTCTCGAATAACGATAATAGTATATTGAAAAACGATAAATCGTGGAATATACTGTCAATATGAAACGAGGTTCCACTTTATTTCTAAAGGTCGTAATTTTACTCACTGCCATTAGTGTGCTTACCGCCATGCTTTGGTTCCCTCAAACTGAGGGAAGAGCTGCTAACTTAGATCTAATCAGTATTTATACAGATCCCGTTATTATTTATATGTATATAGCATCAATTTCTTTCTTCATTGGGCTATATCAGGCATTTAAACTACTAAATCTTATTGACGCTAACAAAGCATTCTCCCAAGGTGCTGTTAATACACTCAAAAATATGAAGTTTTCCTCACTTACCCTTATCGGATTAATTGCAGTAGCTGAAGGCTATATCCGTTTCTTTGCACACGGCGACGATCCAGCTGGTCCGACAATGCTTGGTTTTTGTTTAGTAATAGCATTTGCCGTTATTGCCACAGCAGCCAGTGTCTTTCAAAAACTTCTCCAAAATGCTGTAGATATAAAATCAGAAATTGATTTAACTGTATAAGTCACAAATATGGCAATAATAATCAACATAGATGTAATGTTAGCTAAGCGAAAGATGAGTGTTACCGAACTTACTACTGAGGTGGGTATTACAATGGCTAATCTTTCAATTTTGAAGAATGGAAAAGCAAAAGCTATACGCTTCTCAACACTCGAAGCTATCTGCAAAGCCTTAGATTGCCAACCTGGAGATATTTTGGAATATAAAGAAACTTATGCGAGCCAAATTACTTAAATAATGAGAATTTCTTTTCATGGTATTTGCCCAGAGTAAAATTTCACAGCTTCATCAACAAAACCCAGCACTAGTCCTGTAAAACGAATTATAACGACTCTGAATAATGTTGTGATATAATAGTTTATGTTTTTAGAGCACTGGAAAAGGCTTTTTGCTGGCGACAGAGATAAGACTCATTTAACGAACGGAGGACTTGACTTGCGTGACGCTGAGCTTTTGGATGTTGCTGAATCGCGCGTTTTTAGAAAAGGTGGGTCTGTTTTAAAAATTTATGACACTCCTCTTTCAAGGGGAATAATTACTCGCTCCACGCTACAACTATACAAAAGGCTCACCGGACAAGTCTCACAAGAACTAACCCAAAGATCTGATGAGTGGTCGTTTTCAGGGCAATGTATTTCTATACACTGGAACGTGGTGGAAATAGACAATTTAGGAGAATTGCCTGGAACCGGAGATGCATGGTCTATGAGTAAATACGTGCCGGGAATTAATCTGAGAGATATGTATTACCCGCAGTGGGCTCGACGACAAGTTATACAACAAGCTGTCCTGAAAGGTCGCGAGGAGCAGATGAGAGGTTTATTGGACCGGGTATCGCTCGAAGTAAATGCACGGCTGAATACAGATTTAACAGACATAGATCTTACCAATGTCATCGTAGATGCTTCAAATACAGGCTTATTATTCAATGTAACCGATGTCTGTGGAATAGTTTCAAAGGTTGATGGTGGTTATGCAAGAGTTCCATTGATGTTTGAGTAATGCTATAAGGCCTTCTTGGTCCACATTCGTTACTCCCAGCCAATTCTTCGCTAAAGCTTCGAAGTCATTTTAATTTGATAAAATATTTTTATGAGAGTTGCATCCTACAATATATTAAGCGGTGGTTTTAATTCTTACAGTTATGATTCACCATTACCCGAGCGAATAGATATACTCAAAAAAGTAATTAAAAGTATTAATGCTGATTTTATTGGTCTTATAGATACTTTCAGGTGGGATAGTCTATATACCAACAAACAACTAGCCGAGCTTTTTTCGTATAAAAGTGCCTATTGTATAAATTTGAATGACCAACGCTTGATAAAGAAAGGTCACAATAACGGAATAACCGTATTAACTAATGTACCGGTTGATCATTTTGAAACAGTGAGGATCGAAACACGTAATGCAATTAAATCCACTCTTAAGATAAATAAAAACACTTTAGATATATTTACGGTTTATTTGGATGATTTAAGCGAAGATACGAGAATATTGCAATCAAAAAAGTTGTTACAAAATGTCAGTCAGGACAATCCAACTATAGTCATGGGAGATCTTAATACGCTCAGTGAACATGATATACCGAAAATTATTCCATTTATTGATCAATTAGCTACTGAAAGTCCTCAAATATATGAAGGCCTCCACTCAGTTTTAAGTGAAATGAAACGAGGGGAAGTAATAAAAATGTTTGAAGCTTATGGATTAAAAGATGCTGGAAAGAATGAAGGGCCCACTGCGCCTACAAGGTTAGTTCCAATGAAAATCGAAAATCCAATTCTAAGAATCGATTACGCTTTTCATACAGATAACATTCAGGTATTAAACTTCAAGATTTTGAAAGACACTATTTTCGACCAAGCATCAGATCATTATCCCATTGTTTTTGAGCTAGAGTATCTTGATTCATCCAATAGTTTCTAACTTCTTCCAATAGCCTCGGCAACCCGTTTTTGGTAGAATTGATATATGGATTTGAAACTACTCTCGGCCGAACTTGCCAAAGTATCGGACCAATATGCAAAAAAGTTCGACATTGAACGAAATGCGGATTGGTATATTCTTAAGTTGCAGGAAGAACTTGGCGAGCTGATTCAGAGCTATTTGATGATGGTTAAACAGGCACGCGTGAAAGGGAAAACCGACAGAGAACTAAAGGATGATTTTAATAAGGAAGTCGCCGATGTGTTCGGAATGGTACTCCTGCTCGCTCGGTTCCACAATGTTGATTTGGGTAAAGAGATAGAAGAAAAATGGTTAAAGTGGATTAAATAACCTCTATGACAGCTGAATTTAGATTGTCAGGTATAACCCTTGAGCAAGTTGTGCAACGTAACTGGTGGGTACCGGTAGTCATGGCTACTGCTCTCGATTGGAGCAAAGTTTCCGCAAACAGTTCAATGGTCTTTTTAGGGTGCGGTGCTGAGGCAGAAGAACTAGCCTGCATGCGTTTCTTACTCAGCGAAACGAGGAGAGCCGGCGCTATATATGGAGTAGATCTTCTTGAGCGGTCTCGGTTGGGAGATGAAATTGTTGCACTTGCCCGATCTCGCACAATAAAAGCCGACTATGCTGCCACTCCGGGTAGCATAATGAAGCAAATTCGTCGTCCCATTGGCGCCATCTTTATGCGCAACCCCAACGTTACTGTCCAAAATCCAGGGTACTCTGTTTCCGTAAGACGTCCGGAACTAGTTGATGCCGCCGTGCAGTGGGCAAAAATCGCGCGAGACTTTCATACCCAATTTGTCGTTACCACCGAACATCCTGAAACAAAAGAGCTGTTAAGCAAAGCTTTGCAGGCCGCAGGCCTTAATTTTCGACAAACAGAGAATAGATATTTTATTGACCATCCAACACCTTCCGATCGCAAAGCATTAGTAGCCCGTCCTGAGATAGAATTAGCAGTGAGAGATAATATTTTGCCGGATCAGTTTGTCTTCGTGGTTGCTTAGATTCCAAGCGCTATTGTCAAATAGTTACGCTATTTTTTCAACAATTGCCGGAAGTTTGATCATTTTTCCCGCCAAATAGTCCGTCAGGAGTACGCGCAACACCTTCACTCTCCATGCATGCAGTTTCGGAGTCTTCAGTAATTGTGATGCCATAAATATTCCTCTGCTGAGAATGAATTCTCCCGTGAAGTAGGTAAACCGAGGTATATTATTGTCAACGCTGACCTTATCCATTGCATACACGAATGTTGCCCGTTGGTTCTTGCTGAATTCATACGTCCGTAACGTTTCATACTCACCCATTTTTGGAAATAAATATGTGTTGTAGAGCGCAGTCACCATGTCGTAACCGAACGGAGAAACATGTTTCCCGTTTAATTCAAAGCTGCCGTCTACCGGAATACTTTCCGGCACAAAGCCATCTGTCATGGGCACGAACGGAAGAGATCCGAGTTTATTCTGAATTTTATCGACCGCTTGTGTCAAAAGTTCAGCAGAATCTTTAAGTTCAACCTTAACCATATCCACATTCAAAGAGTCTAAATACGACTCAAAACCGGATAATTTTTGTTTTTGTGACAGTTGTTTGGCTGCAAATTCCGAACATTTGGCAAGATAAAGTGAGAAGTTTTCTTCGGTTATGTACCCATACTTTATAAAATCTTCCTCGAACAGTTTAGAAAAGGTAGTTTTGTTTGTCATACTATGCATTGTACCAGATTGTTGATTGACTTATTGGGGTAATGTTGGTAGTGTTAAGTATTAGCAGTTTATATCGCCTTTATGAAAAAACGAGTTAAACCAATTGCAAAAAAACGTACATCGCTTATCAAGCCCAAGATGCACGGAACGGCTAAAAATTTGAAAAGACGCCGCAAAGCAAATAGAGGATAATCTGTTTTTAGTTTTATTAACATGTTAGTGATGAAGAAGTTTAATCTTTCGCTATTCCTTTTTTGTTTCTTAATCTGTGCTCTGGCAGGAGCTTTTGGTTCCCTGTTTACTTTCCAGGCAATTCCCACTTGGTACGTAACGCTTGTTAAACCGGCTTTAAACCCTCCGAATTTTGTATTCGGGCCTGCGTGGACACTTCTTTATTTTCTGATGAGTGTATCGCTCTACAAAGTACTTGTAGCCAAACTCCCACAGAAGCTACTTCATGTGAGACAGACAGGATTAATGTTGTTCTTTGCTCAACTTGTACTAAATGCATTGTGGTCACTCCTATTTTTCGGAGCTCATATGCTTTTGATTTCTTTTATAGAAATTGTTCTTTTATGGATAGCAATAGTCGGAACGATAGTTGTATTCAAAAGAATCTCGAAAGTTGCAGCACTGCTGCTCATACCGTATTTACTCTGGGTAACTTTTGCCGCCTACCTTAATTTTTCCGTATTTCAACTCAATACCCCCACTGTTCCGAGCAACTACGTATATTCTGTCCCCGACAACAAATAAATACTTCCGTAAACAACTTACTGCTGTGAAGGAGTTCCTGTCGGACGCACCAGTTGCCTGATTACCGGATTCAGTTGTACACTCTCAGCAGTAATGCTTCCGTCGGTATTTTCAGTGCCGAATACTGCAACTTTTTCGCCAACTTTCAAATCTGCCTTGGCGCCGGGAGTTGACTTGCTGACTGTGGATTTTCCGGTAAGAAGCACTATTTTTGTACTGCCATCTGCCATTTTAACGGTAACAGATTGCTCATCCGCACTGATAATCTCCCCTGCGGTTTGTCGCATTCCTATCCGTGCAGCATTTTGCGCTCCTGTTTGAATGCCGGGTGCACCTTGACCATTCATACCCAATTGTCCACCAAATTGAGCCATGCGCGTTCCACGGGACGACGCGGTTTGCATTTCCTGAAATTTCATTCCGCCGAAAAATGCTAATGCTCCGACTACCACTACTGCCAGGACAGTGACGATCATTGTGTTGTTTTTCATTGTTTCAATATTGGGCGAAACAAGTTTCGCCCCTACAAATTTTTAATTAATAATTATTCGTACCTTAATGCCTCAATCGGCTGAAGATTCGAGGCCTTCTTTGCCGGATACCAGCCGAACAGTATTCCGATACCAGCCGATACAACGAAGGCGATCAGCACAGAAATCGGAGACACGACAAATGCTGAACTGAGAACGATGGACAAGATAAATGAAACAGTTATTCCCAAAACTACGCCGATGATTCCCCCCGTAAAAGTAAGAATAATAGATTCCATCAGGAATTGGGTTGTAATAACGTTCTTTTTTGCACCGAGCGCTTTTCTGAGTCCTATTTCCCGAGTCCGTTCGGTAACTGTTACCAGCATTATATTCATAATACCTATTCCCCCGACCAGCAAAGAAATAGCAGCGATACCGGCAAGCAATGAGGTGAACATTCCGGTAATGGATGATGCTGAATTCAGAATGTCCTGTTGCGAGAATATGGAAAAATCGGCAGACGCCGGGTCACTTATTTTATGCCTGGCAAGCAGAAAATAGCCGACCTCGTCTTGTGCGGCTGTCATAACGTCTGAGCTTTGTGCTTCGAGTGCAATTGAACCTAAATAATCTACCCCGAACAGGACTTTTTGCGCTGTTGAAAGCGGCACGTAAATCATGTCGTCCTGATTCTGAAACCCGGTACCTCCTTTTGCCACCGTCACGCCGACTATCCGCAATGACTGTCCGTTTATCCTGATGGATTGACCGATAGGATCTGCACCTTCTCCGAACAAATCGGTAACTACCTGCGGACCGACAACCGCTACTTTATTAATGCCGTCAACATCGGTCTGAGAAATGAAACTCCCGGTACTGATGCTTACTTTATGTACTCCGGCATATTCGGGATATACACCGACGATTTGCGTGTTCGTGTTACTCCCGGCAGTGGTAACTTGCGTTCTGCGGCTTAACTCAGGAGAAACTGTCTTGACGGTGGTGACTTGTGTGGCATTTTTTATGGCAAGCGCATCTGCGAGAGTCAGAGTGGTTGATCCGCCCGCTGCTTCCCGGACCGCTCCCGAACGCAGTGAACCCGGCTGAACAGTAAGTAAGTTTGCACCCAAAGATTGTATTTGCTCCTGCACACTCTGTTGGGTTGCCTGACCGAGAGATACCAGAGCGATGACACTTCCGATTCCTATGACAATTCCCAGGATTGCCAAACCGGTTCTGGTTTTATTCAGCGTGAGCATTCCGAAGCTTTCTTTGAACAGTTCGAGAAAATCCATGGTTATATTTTCACCTTTCTTTGTTGATGATTATTGCCATCGTCGACAATTCTTCCATCACGAACATGAATAATGCGCTTGGCATGTTGTGCAATATCCGGTTCGTGGGTAATCATGACAATCGTATGGCCTTCGTTATTCAACTTCTGGAAGATAGCCATAACTTCTTCTGCCTGTGCGGACGCAATGTTTCCGGTCGGTTCGTCCGCGAGTAAGATCGCGGGGTTCATGACAAGTGCGCGGGCAATTGCTACCCGTTGCTGCTGACCTCCGGAAATCTGATTTGAGGTATGTTCTAACCGGTCACCCAAACCGACCATAGTCAAGAATTTTTTTGCTTTCTCTTCCCGTTCCTCTTTCGGTACGCCTGCATAAACCATCGGCAACATGACATTTCTCATTGTTGTCGTACGGGGAAGCAGGTTAAAAGCCTGGAATATAAAACCGATTTTTCTGTTTCTGATATCGGCAAGTTCGTCATCAGACATTTTTTCCACGTTTTCGCCATCCAAAAGATATGTTCCTTTGGTCGGCAAATCAAGCGCTCCAAGAATATGCATGAGTGTCGACTTGCCGGAACCGGAAGGGCCCATGATTGCAACAAACTCACCTTTTTTAATGGTGAAAGAAACATTGTCCAACGCAACCGTCTCCACATCATTGCCGGTCGTATAAATCTTCGACAGATGATTTGTTTGGATAATCGAAGTGGTATTCATAAAATTACCTGCTTATTCGGGTTGCTCCTCCACCACCACCGAACGAACTAAATACCGAGCGGGTACTTGAAGATGATGTTGTGGCAGTGCTTGTGGTACTGGTAACTACTACGTCGTTCTCAGAAATCCCCGTCAATATTTCCGTGTCAGTCGAAGACGAAGCTCCGGTTGTTACGGTCACCGATTGAGGTTTGCCGTTCTTCATCACCTGAACCGTTAACTGTTCATTTGTAGTGCGGACCGCCGCAGAAGGAACCGTAATTACATCATTCTTAATGTCGGTTATTATGCTCGCTTGTGCAGACATATTTGAAAGCATTGAAGGTTCTTGCGTGTCCAACTGAATCACTGCAGGGTATGTCGTTACGCCGGAAGTGGTCTGACCTGACGTATCGATGCTGACTATTTTTCCCGTAAATGTCTTACCCGCAAACGCGTCTAAAGTAACCGTGGCCTTGTTTCCTTCTTTAACTTTCGTAACATCGATCTCGGTTAAATTAATCGTAATTGTCGGCGCTGCGGTCGTTTTAACGCTGGCGATTTTTGTATTTGTTTGAGTGGTGGAACTTTGACTGCTTGAGGCAGAAATTACCGATCCGACTTGCAAAGAAAATCCGGTTATTTGGCCAGAAATCGGGGCATAGATTGTCGGTGAGTCAAGTTGGTAGGCAAGCCATGCTGCGTTCAGTGACGTTTGTGCCTGATTTACCACACCCTGCTGGTTCTTATATTTGGCCTCTGCCGCTAACCAATTATCCTGTGATTCAATAAATTCGGGTAACAGTCTGTTGTCGTTGTTGTACGACCCGTCGCTGTTGGTGTATTTGCCATCCTGTGTAATATTATTATACGTATCCCAATTTGCATACATAGACGATCTGAGCGTATACAGCGAAGCTTGCGCATTGTTGAGATTATTTTGAGCACTTTGGTAATTTGACCAGGCTTGTGCAGAGTTTTGTTTGCCTGAAAGGTCAAGTTCGATTTCGGCTATCTTATCTCCCGCAGTTACCATGTCACCTTCTTTGACATGCAGCGTTGCCACTACACCCGAAGCTTGGGTATACACCGGAGCACTGTTTGCTGTGGAAACCTGTCCCGAACCGGAGACAGAGACAATGAGCGTTCCTCTTTGTGCGGTCGCTGTCACATACTGTACTTTTGCAGCAGTGCTGGGAAACAGAAGACGACTCCCCAACCACACCGTACCGATCGCGGCAATGATAATGAGTGCCTTCACGAACAAAGTACGTTTCAAAAACCAGTTTTTCATTCCCAAAACGCGTTGTTTTAGTACATTATTTTTATTCATGCCGAGAGTTTAACGCCTGAAACTGAAAAAAAGCTTAACAGTAACACTGGTAAGATTGTAGCATTATGTCTGATTTCACTTGATATTTCTCTTGAACACTTTACACTGATAATAAACCACTTGGTTGGGGTTATATGTGATATTATGAACACTCTTTTGAAAGGCGTCGGCGTTACTTCATATAGCAATAGGGTATATATGTATTTTATTGCCGGTGAAAATATGTTTTCTTTTAATGTGGCCACTTCAGAAGACGGATTCAACTTCGAGCTTACTGCAAAGCAACAGGAAATAGGTACGCGTCGGGGAGGAAAAAAGTCTTTTTTGCCGACAGAGAAATTTTCTTTTTTCAGCACACATGACGGCAGTGCTCCATCTCACAAGCTTCTTTTTAAATGCAGTCCCCGATACTGCGTCGCGGATTCTGAAGATTTTACTTCCTGGACATATTCGTCCTTTGCCGGCGGACTTTCATCACGGGGAATTGTAGTGTCCGAATTCAAATACCGTAATAAGTACGTGTTGTATGGCGGTGATTCAGCAGTTTCCGTTTCATATTCTTCTGACGCAATCAAATGGTCTTCCCGAAAAAAAATACTGCTTGAGTCCCGCCCTGATAAATTTGATTCCGGAGAATTGGGTTTGGAGAACGTGTTTGTAAGCTCCAAAGGATTACTGCTACTCTATCACAGCAAGGTTATTTCTCACGGAAAAATTTCATGGAAGGTTGGTGCAGCGCTTTTTGACAGCACCAATCCGGAAAAACTGCTCTGGCGGTCGGATGAAGCTTTATGGGATTCCGGGAAAGAATGGGGAGCACGAGCAGTGTCTCCTATTGGTGTCGTAAAATTCAGAAACCGGCTTATCTCCTATTGGGATATGGAAGGTGAAGGTATTTTTGCCGTTGTTTACTCATTTCTGAACATTCACATTCCCACAGTCACTTCGCATGTTTCCCTTAACCTCAAGAAGCCTGCCGGAAACCCGATTATATCTCCCCGCGCAGAAAATTCTTGGGAAGCATTTACTACATTCAATGCGGGAACAGTTAAAATTAACAACGAAGTGCACATTTTGTACCGCGCACAAGGATATGATTATGTTTCCACAGTCGGCTATGCAAGAAGCAAAGACGGAGTGAATATTGATGAGCGGCTACATTACCCCGTGTATGTACCGCGACTGCCGTTCGAGTCTATGTCAGGTTCTCCACACGCGTCACCCAATACTGACCAGTTTGCTTCGGGGGGTGGATATGGCGGTTGTGAAGATCCCCGCGTAACAAAGGTCGGCAATCGGCTTTATATGGTTTTTGTGGCCAATGACGGGTCAAGTTTACGTCTCGCATTAACTTCCATCTCGGTGAAAGATTTTCTCGCTCACCGCTGGTTTTGGGAACGGCCGATTCTTATATCTCCACCGGGCGTCGTAGACAAAAGCGGCTGCATATTGCCGGAGAAGATTAACGGTAAATATGTAATATTTCACCGTGTTTTCCCGGACATTCTTATTGACTACGTCGACAACCTTCAGTTTACGGGCAATTCGTGGCTCAAGGGGGAGTTTCGCATTCCGGCGCGGGAAAAAATGTGGGACAGCAGAAAGATAGGGGCAGGAGCGCCACCCATAAAGACAAAGGACGGTTGGCTGCTTATTTATTACGCGGTTGACGACAAAGACTCGTCGAAATATAAAATAGGAGCCATGCTTCTCGACCTCAAAGATCCGGCAAAAGTCCTGCACCGTACCAATGCCCCCATACTCGAACCGACAGAAGTTTATGAAAATGAAGGATTTAAACCCGGTGTCACCTATCCGTGTGGTGCTGTAGTTCTGGGCAAAACACTCTTGGTTTACTATGGTGGCGCTGACTCTGTTGTATGCGTAGCTTCTGCTCCGCTTGATCATTTTTTGAGCGAACTAAAACATTCGGAAATTGCTAAACTGGATACTGCGATTATAAAACAGGTGCTTTAATATGTTGCCGATTAAACGATATCTACACAACCCGATTCTCTTGCCGGACAAAGGTCAGAAATGGGAGGAATACTCTGCCTTCAACGGAGCCGTCATTAAAGTCGGCGACCAATTTCATATACTCTACCGTGCCATGTCTGAAGAGATGGATTATCATGACAGGCGACTGCGATTGTCTTCCATCGGGCACGCCGTCAGTCGTGACGGTATTCACTTCACTGACAGAGAACAGTTCATTAAACCTGAGCTTGAGTGGGAACGCTACGGCTGCGAAGATCCGCGGACGACGTATTTTGAGGGAAAATACTACACATTTTACACGGCAATTTCCTCTTATCCGCCCGATGCAAACGGCATAAAGGTCGGACTCGCTATAAGCGATGACATGAAGACTGTCACAGAGAAGCATCCGGTGACACCGTTTAATGCCAAAGCAATGGTCCTTTTGCCCGAACGGATAAACGGGAAAATCACCGTGCTTCTTACCGTCAATACCGATTTGCCGCCTGCTCACATTGCGTATGCCCAATTCGATAAGATCGAGGACTTGTGGTCTGACGAACTGTGGCACGAATGGTACCTGGATGTCAGTAAACACCGGGTACATCTGAAGAAAATGAAAAAAGATCAGGTAGAAGTCGGTGCAGTCCCCGTAAAGACTGAATTCGGATGGCTCTTTGTGTATTCGTACATCAGTAATTATTTTACGGGTAAGCCGGAATTCAAAGTGGAAGCGGCGATGCTCGATACAGACAACATCTCAAAAGTGATTGCAATAGCCCAGGAGCCGCTTTTGAAACCTGAGGAATTGTATGAGCTTGAAGGAACCGTCAGAAATGTAGTTTTCCCCACGGGAGCAGTTGTCAACGGAGAAACGCTTTTCATATACTATGGAGCTGCTGATACATCCTGTTGCCTTGCCACTGTTCCGCTGATCAGTTTGTTGAAACGCATGTCATTGACACATAGTGATATGCCCCGTCACAACCGGTATGTGGGAAACCCAATCCTGCTGCCCAAGCCCTGGCATGCGTGGGAAGCAAAAGCTGTGTCGAATGCGGGGGTAGTGAGAATAGAAGAAGAAACATTCATTCTCTACCGCGGGCTCAGCGAAGATAATACATCATCGATCGGATGTGCCATCACCCGCGATGGAATTCATATTGACGAACGTTTTCGCGACCCTATCTATGTACCCCGCATGGAGTTTGAAAAAAAGCAGGCACAGAATGTCGGTTCAGGATGCGAAGATCCTCGCCTTACCAGAATCGACGATACGGTGTATATGTGCTACACCGCATATGACGGTGTTAATAATCCGCGCGTTGCATTAACTTCCATACTCGTTGATGACCTTAAAAATAGGAAATGGATCTGGACAAAGCCACAGCTCGTTTCACCCCCTGGAATAGATGATAAGGATGCGTGTTTATTTCCGGAAAAAATTAACGGTAAATTCGTATTTATGCATCGTATTGAGCCTGATATTGTTTTGGATTATGTTGACAAGCTTGACTTTAGTGAAAACAAATGGCTACAAATTCGAGACGTCATACCGCCGCGGCGAAATTCCTGGGACAGTATAAAAATAGGCATTTCCGCACCTCCGATTAAATCCAAAGACGGCTGGGTACTTTTTTACCACGGCATAAATCTAGCGGATCATGAGTATCGAGTTGGAGTAATGCTGTTGGATTTATCAAACCCCGGTACCGTTTTATCCCGAAGTGAATACCCTCTCATGGAACCAGAAACGGAGTATGAAAAAAATGGAATCGTTAATAATGTTGTGTTTCCGTGTGGTGTAGCGCTGCAAAACGATACTGCTTATATATACTACGGAGCAGCGGACAAAGTGGTATGCCTTTCTACTATAGATTTTCCGGCTTTAGTTGCCTATCTTAAAGAAGGCAGCACCTCAACGTATCTGCTTCAATAAGGTATTACAGAGAAAGCCTGACGAACTCACCGACCTTTATGTTTTCCCCAAGTTTGGTGATGTGTTCCTTAATAAGCTGGCCGACTGTTTTTGCAGAATCGCGAATATACGCCTGAGCTAACAGTTCTTCGGAGGTTTTTGGCTGCATGGAAGCAATTTGCATAGCGATTTCATTCCCAAGTTTTATAAAACCCTCGTTTTTTGCCACAAAGTCAGTTTCACACAACAGGGTGACAGTAGCCCCGAACCTTCTGTTGTGATGAATATACGAAGCAATAATTCCCTGCTCGGTGCCACGATCAGACTTCTTGTCTGCAATCTCGGTACCCCATTTCGCCAGAAGAACCTTTGCCTTCTCCATATTATCCTTACTCTCATTGAGTGCCTTGTTGCACAAAGCAATGGATACTCCGGTATCGGCACGAAGCTTCTTTACTAGTTCTACGTTAGCCATATTATTTTTTCGATTTAACTTTTGTTACTTTGTCTTTCTTTTTTTCCACAGGTGCGCTTTTCTCCTCAGACTTCTTCTCCTCGTGCTTCTTTTCTTCGGGTTTTGTCACTTCAGCCTTTTTCTCCTCGACCGCAGTCGGAGCTACCTCTTCTGTCTTCACCTGTTTTCTTCCTTCAAGATATGAATTAAGCAAATGCGTCAAGACATATTCCAAGGTAAGAGCCGAGTCATCGTTGACAACGATTGGGAAATCAACTTCGTTCGGGTCGGCATTTGTATCTGCAACGCCGATGATTTTTAAACCTTCTTTTCCTTCCAACAATTGCTGCAATTGTATTTTTTTTGCTTCCGAAAGCGCGTTACGCTCTTTCTTTACGTCAACAATCACGATGACACTGGGGATTTTGGCCATTTCCAAAACACCGCGGTACACTTTAAGAATTTTGTTAATTTCTTTCTCAAGTTTTACGCGCTGATGCTTTATCATGCTGTCCAATTCTCCCGTTTTTTGCTTAAGCAGGTGCTCGTTGGCTTTTTTGATGTTCTTGTGAACCTCTTCAAAATTGGTAAAAAAACCACCGACCCATTTTTCAGTCATGTAGTTTAAATTATTTTTCTGACAATATTCGGCAAGAAACGATTTGATAATACGTTTAGTTGCGATTACCAACATCTGTTCGCCAGACGCAGCTGCCGTTTCCAACGCTTTCATTGCATTCTCTATCGACGTCTTTGTTTTGAACAAGTCGATAATATAGATCCCATTCTGGGCTTTGTGGGTGTAGGGCAGTGCTCGAGGATTAGTTCGTGCTACCTTATGACCGAAATACGCTCCCTTTTCTAAAAGTTCCTTTACATCTACTGTATTCATGTGTTTGCTCCTCCTTATAATACCCTCTTTTCATCCTTATTAATTCAGGAGGAATAGAAAAGAGTACATTAAATAACTGATAATAGTAACAAGCTATTATATAGGACAGAGTGCAAAAAGACAACTATCTTTTCAAAACCTGTTCCAGAAAATCTCTGAATTCCCCGTTGATTTCTTCGTGTCGCAAAGCAAATTCAACAACCGTCTTCATATATTCAAGTTTGTTTCCCGTGTCGAAGTACTGCCCGTTTTCAACTTCACAGGCATAGACGGGCATACCTGCTTCCTGAAGCTTATTTATCCCGTCAACCAACCAAATTTCTCCGCCCTTCCCCGGTTTAACTTGTTTCAGAGCACCGATTACCTCAGGAGGAAGTATATAAGCACCGACTAAAGCCAGGTTTGATGGTGCCTCATCGGGGTTAGGTTTCTCTACAATACGCTTGATTTTAAAGACGTGACTGTCAACCGGTTCAATGTCTGCAATTCCGTAGCGACTGAGTGAGGCTTTATCCTCTATGCGGACTCCGGAGACGACAATTCCACCGTATTTTTCCCACACCTTAATCATTTGTGCAAGACGGGGCGGTTTAGAAGATATGAACTCATCACCCCACATAACGGCAAACGGGTCGCTACCGATAACAGATTCCGCAGATAAAACCGGCGTTCCGTTGCCATACGGGCCTTTCTGACGTATATATATGAAGTTGGCCAGATTTGCAATTTTTTCTATCGCTTCAATAAGCGGCTCTTTCTTTGGTCCTCCCATACGGAGATTTTCCAAAAGCTCTTTATTCGGCAAATCAAAATGATCCTCAATTGTCCGCTTCAGTGCACCGGTAACCAGAATAATATCCTGAATTCCGGACTCAACCGCTTCCTCTACGACGTACTGAATAACGGGCTTGTCAACAATGGGAAGCATTTCCTTCGGCATGGCCTTTGTTTGTGGCAGAAAGCGAGTCCCGAACCCTGCTGCAGGAATAACGGCCTTTGTTATTGTTTTCATGGGAAATAATGCTAAAACTTATAGTTAATTATTTGGCTGCTCGCTAAATTTTATAGTGAGCGGTTGTGATGTCTGTTGCCCGTCAATTACCCCCGATATAAGCGCTTCTCCTGGAACCCGTGAGCTTAATTTAAAAATAACACGCCCATATTTGTCCGTCAGACCTTGTGAAACATCAAGCGATCCGAGCGTTGTTGAAAGTGAAACGGCTTTGCTGTCCAACGTCCTTCCGTCCTTATTGCGTACAAAAACGGTAATTGTTACGGGTGTACCGGAAATGGAAGATTCCAAAGTGCTGGCGAGCAATACGGATCGCTCAATTGAGACAATATCCTGGCCGGCACGGGTGACGTTTCTGATCGGACCCCTAAAGACTGCAATTCCCACTGTCATGGTAAATAGCAGCACAAACGCGAAAAAAAACGCATATAGTTTTTTGTCGTTCATGTTATGTATAATTATAACACAGTATTTTTATAAATTTGTCAAAAGCCACGGTGAAATTTTTTGTAGTTGCTAATAAGCTGAACCCTAACCTATCGACAGTCTTGCGTATGGTTGATTTCTTACAACAGCGGGGACATGACATTGTATACTTTCAACCCCTGCAGAAAACTGCGACTTTCAATTTTGAACACAAGCTTGAACTTCTAAAAAGTTGCGATCGGTTAATCTTTGAAGCATCATTCGGTGATTTCGATGACGGCTTTCTTGTATCGCTTGCAACAAGTAAGCTGATAAAAAAAACCCTCATCATATACAATGTTACTAATGCTGACATCGTGCCCGAGGTAATACGCGGATGCACATACCCGCACGTATATATAAAACCATATAACACATGGCAAGACTTGCAAAATATATTAACTCTATTGCAGTTTTAATACGTCATCATCGTACCTACCTTCTTTTCTTACTCGGGGTTTTGCTGGTTTATACCAGATTTGTAAACTTGCCATGGGGGTTTCCGAACCTTATGCACCCCGATGAAAATAATATGATGAGTTCGGTGATGCAATTGCAGTGTGATGTGCGAAACGTGCGTGATTGTCTGAATCCGCATTTTTTTGCCTACGGACAGTTTTCGATTTATCTTGCTTCCGCATTGTCCCACCTATTGAAGAGTATTCTGCGTGAGCCGGTTCTATCACCGCTACATGTTTCTCTCACGCTCAGGTTTATCTCGGCAGTGAGCTCTGTTATCACCGGTTTTTATTTGTACAAATTCACCAAGAAAAAAATAAGATCGGACTGGATCTCTCTGTTATCGCTATTCTTTTACGTTTGCACTCCTCTTTTTATCCAGGCAGCTCACTTCGGAACTACTGAGAGCTTACTGATGCTTCTTTTGATGCTTACGGTCTATTACGAGCAAGCGGTTTTATTACAGGCTTTTTTCGTAGGATTGGCAGTAGCCGTCAAACCATCAGGTTTATTGTTCGGTATTGTTCCGCTTTTAACACTCGTGGTTCAGTTTCAAAAAAGAAAGAATATTTTCCGATTTATGTTCCGTGGAATTCTTGCCGCTATGATTATCGTCATTACCACATTTATCGGCTCGCCCCACTATTTTATTCATTTTACTGACTTTATCGGTACGTTCCAATACGAGAGTTCCGTTGCAACAGGGGCAATGCGAGTTTTCTATACAGAACAGTTTGCTCAAACCCTTCCGATAGTATTTCAATTTCACCGCGTTCTACCATATACTATCGGGTGGGGCACGATGTTGTTGGGTGTCGTGGGAATGGTCATAAGTTTGAAAAAATATCGCTTCCACGTGTTTGTATTCAGTCTGTTTTTCTTGTACAATTCCCTGCTCTATGCTAAGTGGACACGGTTCATCGTTCCCTATATGCCCCTTTTCATTTTCTTTGCAATGGTCTCGACGTATACGCTCTACGTTAACCTTAAAAAACACACGAACATTGTCATCGCCACAATCTTTTTGTTGGTATTTTCAGTTTACCAGATGATCATCGGTGTCGCGTACCTGTCGATTTACCAATCGCCCGATGTCCGGACAACAGCAACAAATTGGATTATTGCCACTTTGCCTCAAAACAAAAAAATGCTTTCGGAAAGTGCCAATGTAGTTGACGTTCCTCTTGGCTATACCGGTAAGTATCAGTACTACAACCCATTTATTAATGACATCGACGGCAACCAAGAGTTGCGGAAATCCGTAATGAGTGCACTACGAACAACCGATTTTCTTATTATTCCTTCGAGGCGGGTATTTGCTGATTACACATGTTACCGCTCCGTTAATTACAAAAAAACGGGCAATATAGTCAGGACAAGTATTTACAGTTCGCACATCAGCTTGGACAAAGATTGTAACAAAACCGAGCTGTCGTACCCAGCCCTCCACGAATACTATACCGAGGTGCTGGGCAACAAGAACGCTTATGAATTGTTGGCCGAATTCAGTTCATATCCGAAACTGACCGTATTAAACATTACGTTGCTTGAATTTCCGGACGAACTTGCGGAGGAAACATGGACAGTGTTTGATCATCCTGTTATCAGGGTTTATCGACGAGTTAATTCCGGTATACCTCTATGATAGTTTCGGTTGCCGGACTCATCAGTGTATTGTTCTACTGGCTTGTCATTAATTTTCACCTTGACGGCGCATACAATCAGGATCTGGGAAGACATCTTAAGCTTGGTGAAATTATTGTGAACACCGGCACGGTCCCCTTTACAAACCTTTTTACCTATACCCACACGGAGTATCCGTTTGTTAATCATCATTGGTTATCTGAGGTCGTGTACTACTTCACACACACATTGGGTGGAGATACCGCTTTGTTGATCCAGAAGATTGTGTTGCTTATTTTGATAAGTATTCTTATCTGGGTATTTCTGGGCAGAAGTAAAGACAAAATCATCTGGTTTGTCTTAAGTCACATTATATTTCTACCCTTGTTTCTCGAAAGACCGGATACTCGTCCCGAAATTTTCGGTTATGTATTTTTTACATATCTGCTCTGCGTATTGGTTGAAAAGAGGCGCATAGCATACCTCATTCCCATACCTATATGTATGGCTTTATGGGTAAATATGCACATCACATTTGTATTCGGCTATTTTCTGCTGTTTTTTGTTGCAATTACTTATGGGCGGAAAAGTTATCCGATAGTTTTTCTTTCATTTGCTGCGACACTGCTAAACCCCCGATTTTTATACGGAGCCGTGTTCCCGTTTTTCATATTTAAAGATTATGGGTACACAATTGCCGAGAATCAAAGTATTTCGCTCCTGTTGCAAGTCACCAATAACTCTAATCTTAAGTACATTTTACTATTGCTGCCTGCGTTTTTTTCGGCTTTGTTTTCTGCTATTTATGCAAAAAAGTATGCCCTTTTTCTTATCGGTCTTACTTTTATGATTCTCACCGCGTTTCAAGCTCGGCACCTCCCATTTTTTGTCATCACAATTCTTGTTGCGTCAGTTTACTTGGGAAATTTGCCATGGCATTTGTTTCCTGCACGAATGGTAGGCTATTTGAGTGACAACCGGTATCTTTTTGTGAGTGTACTGCTGATAGGATACAGTAGTTTCGTGCTACTTTTTTACGGAAACATGAATGAGCAGAATTTATTCGGAACTTTCGGTTACAGTAAAGACTACGAGCGCTCTACACGGTTCTTAATGGAGAACCGTCTACCCGGTCCACTCTTCAATAATTTTGACAATGGCGGATATCTTGACTACAAACTGTATCCGACGTATCTCACCTTTGTTGACAACCGCCCGGACGCCTTCCCCGGGAATTTTTTCAAAGAAACATATATACCGATGCAGGAAAACTCGGAAGCGTGGGAAAAAGCGGAAAAAAAATATAAGTTCAAAACAATAATTTTTTCGTATACCGACCAAACCCCGTGGGCACAGAGCTTTATTAAGTTTATCTTGTCCCGCGCTGAATGGAAATTGGTTTATCTTGACGGAACTTCTTTCATTCTTACCCGGTCGGGTAACTATATCGATATCCGCAGTCAGCCGGGAAAACTGGACAGCATTATCGATGCTGAAGGAAACTATAAAGCTCTTGTTTACCTGTCGCTCCTATTGTCATCCATAAAGCAAAACAAGTTGTCCGTCAGAGCTTTCATAAAAGCCCAAAGTATCAATCCGGATTCGTGCTCAGTAGGAAGGGTGGAACAAATCTATTATTCGGAGCTGAATACGAATTATTATTCAAACTTAGCTGCTCAGAGCAAAGCACGGCATTGGTATTGTTTTTAGGGAAGCGGAAATCTTTTTGCAAACACAACTGTTTCTTTGAATGTTTTTGCTATCCACGTATCAACCCGTAATCTCCGGGTAAGATCTTTCAAGTATGGTGCCCTTTTCTCTTTTTCTGCGGGCAGTTTCTCGTTCCGCATGTGCTCAATAAGATCTGCAATCTTGTTACCGACAAACACCATTTCTTTTTCCTTCATTTTTCGGGTAGTTGCAGCGGGAGTTCCCAGTCTGATTCCTGAAGGGTAATACGGAGAACTCGGGTCTTTGGGAATTGTATTTTTGTTGACAGTCAAACCGATAGCATCAAGTCCTTTCTCAATGATTGCCCCACCTCCGGGACCAAATAAGGGAACGAGGTTCAAAAGAAGCATATGATTCTCGGTTCCGTTACCGACGAGAGATATGCCTCTTTTTTTGAGCGTTTCGCCGAGAGTTTTCGCATTTTTAACAATCTGATGAGCATAATTCGAAAAAGCCTTTGTTGAATCTTCTCCGAGAGCTATTCCAATTGCCGCTGTCTGATGGTTATGAGGTCCTCCCTGAAACCCCGGGAAAATAGCTTTGTCAATTTTCATTCCCAGCTCAGGATCTTTATTAAGCCCTTTTTCCGTTACCATTATCATTCCTCCACGTGGTCCACGGAGCGTCTTATGCGTAGTAGTGGTTACGATGTGAGCATACGGCACCGGAGATACGTGTGCACCGCCAACGACAAGTCCTGCAATATGGGCAATGTCTGACGCTAGATAGGCGCCGACAGAATCCGCAATTTCTGCAAACGAAGCGAAATCATATTCGTAAACATATGCAGTAGCTCCGGTCCAGATCAGTTTGGGTTTGTGTTCTTTTGCGAGCTTCCATACTTCATCAATATCCAATCTGCCATCCTCCGTTACATGATATGGGACACTTTTGTAAAATAATGCAGTCGCCGAAACTTTCCAACCGTGCGTCAGATGACCGCCGTCGGGCAGGTTAAGCCCCATCACAGTGTCTCCCGGATTGCAGGTAGCCAGGTACACGGCGAAATTAGCCGGCGAACCCGAGTAGGGCTGAACATTAACAAACGGCACATTGAAAAGTTTCTTTGCTCTGTCCTGTGTCTCCAGTTCGATTCTGTCTATAAATTCGTTACCTCCGTAATACCGCTTGTTCGGGTAACCTTCTGAATACTTGTTAGTAAGAATCGAACCCATAGCTGTTCTCACTGCCTTTGAAGCGTAGTTCTCCGACGGAATGAGCTCTAAGCCCTCTTTCTGACGCTTAAACTCTCTCTGGATAAGTTGTTGTATTCTATCCACGGGCATACTCTATCAAAGCGAGAAAAAAATAGCAATGTGCATTAAGGGATGAGGTGTTTTTCTCTCAGAGTCAGCAAAATTTTCTGATGAATATCTTCTTTAGAGAGCATTTTCCCGTTCTTGATACAGTCTATCTTGACCCAGTGTTTTTTTGTCTTGCACAGCGAAAGAAACATCTCTTCGGAGTTGATTCGGAACTGAATGTCACTTTCATGGATATCAAGCTTCATACCCTTAGTATAACTTCGGGCTGATTTCTGCTTCGTAAGTTCCAAGCCGATCTGCCACGGAACGTATAGATAAATGACAATGTCTTCAACCGGGATTTTGTGAATTTTATATTCAAGTTCGTACACCCATTTCAGAAACTTTTGTCGCTCAAGCGGGTTCGGAATGCGACCGGCTTGATGCCCCATATTTGAAGTCGCGTACCTATTCGAAATTATTACTCCCCCTTTTTTAAGAAAGTCACGCATCTCCGTTTTAACCGAGGCCCTATCCAGAGCATATGCTAATGAAGCAAGGTAGGGAGAGATTGTGTTCAAAGTACCAAATTCACCGGATAACAAACGGCCGACGATGGCGCCATGAAACGATGAATAGTATTGGGGAAAATCATATACCCTATGTACTACTTTCTGATTATCCAGGTATTTGGCCAGGAGCTCCGTTTGAGTTGCTTTGCCGGACCCGTCACCACCGTCTATTACAATCAGCTTTCCGATATTTCTCGATAAGAATGTAACGTGGTCAAAATAATTCTCCAATATGTACTTGAGATTTTTATCATCATAATGCTCCAGAAATAAATTTTCGGAAGGGTTACCGCTGAGCATCGGTGTAATCTCATCCGCATTCTCCTTATAAATGAGTGACAATACGGGTTTGTCGATAGTAAGAGCATAGACAATCTGGCCGCCAACATCCGTTGAAGGATGCGTAACTTCCGCGATAATACAATCTGCTTCCTCAATTGCCTTTTTTTGTGCAATAAAATAAGCGGAATCGGACTGGGGTTTTTTCCGGATAGTCTCAACTACTTGTACTTTGTGACGTTTGAGATGCTGGAGTATGGTTGTCCTTGTATCTTTGTCCGTTGTTTCGCCGTCCTGTGACTGTGCAAAAACAACTTTCATCCTTACTCTTGAAGAATAAGTAATTGAACTGAAGGACTCATCGTGGTCTTAACAAATGCTTTGTCGATATTCTTCGGAGCGACCGCGGCGATAAAAGCTTCGATATTCTCCATCAGTTGGGCCTCCGTAAAGCTGATCTTTCCGACTACCTGGTGCATTATCGGAAACTTGGGTTCAGATTTGAAATTGACCGCGCCAGCGGCGAACTTTTTACGAGCCGATTCCACATCGTCCAACAAAGTGCCTTTTTTTGGTGAAGGCATCAGACCTTTTGGACCTAACACTTTTGCAAATTTGACAAGTGATTTCATGTCCGATGGCCGTGCTATAAGTACGTCAAAATCAAACACGCCGGCAGTTAATTGTGCTTCAACTTCGGAAGTAAAGACGGCAATCCGAACTTCTTTCCCTGTTCCGTGTGGAAGAGTAACTTCACCCTTCAATCCCATTTCTTTAACGTTGATGTGTAACTCAACGGTTGCGTCAAACGCCTCAAATTTTCCCTTTTTCAGAAGCGCGATCGCCTCTTTGACTGAGTACTTCTTGGTTTTGTCAATGGTTTTCGTCATTTTTAAATATTTTTTTCCGTGTGTTCGAACAGTCGAACCCGTGTTTTTCTTCTTTTCCTGTTTTTCTGTCTTCGCCTCTACAGCCTCTTCTGCCTGCTCGACTTTTTGAACAGTTTTAGCCGATTCCCGTTCTTTTTCCTGCTTTTTAAGTTCATTACGCTTCTTAGCTTTTTCTTTTTGTTCTTGTTCTACCTCATCTATTCCCAGTACTTTAGTTTTTGTTTTTCCCATTGTATTCCTTAATTAGTAACGTCAACACCCATGCTTCGGGCCGTTCCCGCAACAACCTTCTCAGCAGCTGCAACAGTCGTTGCATTAAGATCTTTCAACTTGGCTTCTGCGATTTCAGTGACCTGCTTCTTTGAAAGTGTTCCGACCTTGTCTTTGTTGGGAACTCCTGAACCTTTTTTAATTCCAAGTTTCTGCTTGATCATTTCAGCAACGGGCGGTAATTTGGTCACGAACGTAAAAGACCTGTCTTTATAGACGGTAATGACGACAGGAATAATCTGTCCCTTCTGGTTTTTGGTTGCTTCATTATATTGCTTGATGAAGTCCATGATCGGAACACCGTGCTGACCTAACGCAGGTCCTGCCGGAGGAGCCGCCGTTGCCGCACCCGCTGCCAAATTAAGTTTGATAAGTGCTTTAATTTCCTTTGCCATTATATTTTTTGAATTTGTAAGAAATCAAGATCTACGGGCGTCTCACGTCCGAAAATTGAAATAAGAACTTTGACTTTTCCCTGATCGTCATCTACGGAAGAAATTGTTCCCAAGAAATCAGTGAACGGACCATCAACAATTTTGACAGCTTCGCCGGTCGAAAACTTGGTCTTAAACTTCGGTGCCTCTTGGCTTGCAAACTTAAGAATAGCCTCAACTTCTTTTTCGGAAATCGGAGTCGGTTTATTGCCTGCTCCGACAAAACCGGTGACACCTTCCGTTGTTCTGACAACAAGCCAGCTATCATCATTCATAACCATATGGACAAGAATATATCCCGGAAAAAGCTTCTCTTTAACCTGCTTTTTTTTACCTTGTTTTATCGTGATAATATCACGCATCGGAATTATAATCTCGTACAGCTGCTCCGCGAAACCGAGCGTCTTTATCCGTTCTTCAAGAGCCTTTTTGGTTTTTTGTTCATAACCGGATTGTGTGTGCACAACATACCAACGTGCATCAGGATGAATTTTCGGTGCTTCCGTAATCACAAGATCAGTCATATTATTTTTTCAAGTTAATTAATAGCGTCAGGAGCTTGGTGAATCCAAAATCGAGTACACCAATATATACCCCAATTAGAAGAGATAGTATAACAACGACAAAGGTAAGATGCAAGGCCTCTTGGCGCTTCGGCCATTCAACCTTTTTCAGCTCATCAGCAATACCTTTGAAAATTGCCGGAGAAACAGTCGTCTTCATGATTACCCATTATAAAGCATAATAACGGTTTTGACAATGGAGTGTGGATTACGGTGTTGTTGTCGGAGAAGCTGACACTGCAGTTGGCGTAGGAGGTTGCGGCGTAGCCGATGGAAGCGCTTCCTGATTCACTCCAATCAGAATATCCTTTTGTGTTGTTTGATTCTTGTTATTTGTAGCAACAAACGATAACGAGTATACTCCGTCCGAAAACTGAAACGTTTCATCAATAACCGAGTCCGTTGTTTCTTTCTTAAGTGACCCGTTTACATAAAATTTAAATGAAGAAATCGGAGCTATCGAAACAGCCTGTGCCAACACACTTACCGAATTTGATCCGAGCTTCTCCCGATCACCGGGGCGTGTAAGCTTGATACTTATGCTGTCGGCGTTTGTGTCCGATGTATCCCGGGGAGCTTTCCAATGATCGTCAGACTGCGTAGCGGCCCATGCGTCGATTCCTTCCTGCCATCTGTTATGCCCGTCCACCGAAACAGGGTCTTGCTCGGTTACCACATAATAATCCTTCTCGTCGTAATTACCCGAGGCAATTTCTATTGCATTTGCAAGTTTACCGGTTGATTTTGAGATTTTTACTTTCTTGTAAAACGGCGAAACGGCATTCGGTTCGGTTCCATTAACAAAATACTCGGAACGCTTTGAATCGCCCCCATGTGGTTGCCCACCGAAAAGTGCATCGATTTCAACGGCTTTCACGCCGGATGGCGTTTCACCGATACCGTCTTTGTACCCGTGTGCAAAGGCATACTGCATGGTGCGATACCAAATGGGAGCCGCTCCACTTACACCCGATGCAAGAGATTCGTTCATTTGCGTATTATCGTTGTTTCCGACCCAGACTCCCACAATAATGTCTCTGCTGTAACCAACGGTCCAATTATCCCGTTTATCGTCTGTAGTTCCTGTTTTCACTGCTACCGTTTTGCCGGGAACGTTCAAATAGCTGTTTGTACCGAATGTAAGTGCCCGTGCATTGTTGTCACTTAGAATATGCGAAATAAGGAATGCCGTTTCTGAAGTAAAAACCTGTTCCGATGTGTTTTTATCTGCTTCATAGATCATTTTACTTTGGTAATCGCGCACTTCCCGCAATGACTGCGGCTTAACCGTCTTGCCTCCATTTGCAAACACGGAATACGAGCTTACTAAATCCAACAGGCGGACTTCCCCTCCTCCTAAAGTCAGCGATAAACCAAACCGCTTCAGGTTTGCATCAGTCGGCGCTAGCGTGTGCAGCCCTGCGTCACTGATTTTTTGTAAAAACGTCGGAAGACCAACAAGTGCAAGCGCCTTAACCGCAGGAATATTAATGGAATTACCCAAGGCAAATCTCAATTGAATGGGTCCGTGAAATTTACCGTCATAATTCACCGGTGCATATGCCGGCTCGTCATCTTCTGTTTTCTGGGTTGTGAACTGCGTCGAAACATCCATAAGCACGGAAGCCGGCGTTAAACCCTTCTCAAGTGCCATTGCATACGTAAAAGGTTTCAGTGTTGAGCCTGGCTGGCGCAAACCAAGAGCGGCGTTGAATTTCCCGAACTTGTCATTGTTATAATCGACAGAGCCGACCATCGCAAGTATGTTGCCCGTCTTCGGGTCTATTGCAACTATGGCAGTATTGCTGATACTGAGGCCTTTTGCTTTTGCGATCTCTTCTTTGGCAATTTTCTCTATCTCCTGTTGAAGGCCGAGATCAAGTGTTGTTTTAATTACCAAACCTTTCTGAAGCAAGGCGTCATTTGCCAACAGATTGTCCAAAGCATCTTTCACATAAAAGACAAAATGCAACGCCGGTATTTGATTTTTGGATGTCTTGAACTTCAGCAACGGAAGTTGCGCAAGCAATTTTTTTTCTTCTGTTGTCGTAATATACTTATCTTCCCGCATTCGTCTTAAGACCTGCTTCGTTCTGTCAAGGTACGCATCTTTCACGCCAAAAAAGGGAGAATAAATGTTGGGGTTCTGCGGCAATCCTGCAAGAACCGCTGCTTGAAGCAGTGTCAGATCTTTTGCGTGTACGCCGAAGTAGTATTGGGAACCTGACTCAATTCCCCACGCAGTGCCGCCGTAAGGTATCTGATTCAGATACATCTCGAGAATCTGATTTTTTGTAAATCGACGCTCCAACTCTACCGCAAGAATAAATTCTTTAATCTTACGGGTGAGCGTCTTTTCGCTGGTTAATAGCGTGTTCTTAATGAGTTGTTGCGTCATAGTAGAACCGCCCGCTCCGCTGCGAAAAATAAAGTCAACCACGAGAGCTCTCAGGATACCGGGAATAGAGAAACCTCCGTGCTGAAAAAAATTCTTATCTTCAATTGCTATTGTCGCCTTACTCACATAGGCAGGCAGGCTGGCAAGAGAAACGGGAATGATATTCTTGTTTTCAAAGATCTGGTAGATGACCTTATCGTTTTTATCAAGTATTGTTGACGAGTATCGGGCATCCTGGACTATTCTGTTAGGCGTAGGCAATTCCCGAACAATCCAGGCAATTGATACAAACGGAAGAACGATAAAACAGAATATCGCGGCACCGATCAGTATGCCTACTTTTTTTGCATTCATCCTCATACGCGACGTGAAATTGCCTCTCCGATGTCTGCCTCCACCAAATGTAACGGCAAAATCTTTTCTCATATTGTATGATACAATTATATACTATACGATTGAAAAAACATGCGTACAATACACCGCTTTCTGAAAAAACTTAATATCGGAAAAATACTTATCGTCATTGCTTCGGTATTGCTTTTAATGTCGTCAGTACTTCCCTACTTTTTACGATGACCCAGCGTTTGGCGCTTAATGATTTATTGACTTCCGTCCGCGGCATAGGACCGTCAACGTTTCTGAAATTCCAAAAAAAGAATGTCGAACGAGTTATTGACCTGCTTAAGATATTTCCCACACGATACGAAGATTTTCGAACGAAAGTTTCCGCAAAAGCAATAAGGGCAGGGGAAAAAGCGACCCTTGTCGGAACCGTGTCGGATGCTATCGTACTTGTTACCAAGCGACGTGGTCTGACAATAACAAAAGCCACGTTATACGACGATTCCGGCAGTATTGACATACTGTGGTTTAATCAGCCATACATAAGAAATAATCTTGCCGAAGATGTTGTTTATTCCGTTTCGGGTACCTGTGATTTTTTTTCTGGCAAGCGCGTATTGAAGGTTTCTGACTATGAGGAAAACGGTTCCGACCTGCTTCATACGGGCAGAATAGTTCCTTATTACAGTGAATCCTACGGGGTTACGCAAAAAATGATCCGCAACAAAATACATACATTACTTACGGAGTTACCGGGCGATCTGTTTACGGAATACTTACCGTCTCAGATTTTAAAAAAAGAAAAGCTTGTTTCACCCCTGAGGTTCTTTCGTATGATTCATGAACCCTCAACAAATGAAGAAGTAATAAAAGCACGTCTGAGGATTGCTTATGAAGAACTTCTTTCGGCAATGCTAACTCAAGAGAAGATACGCAAAACCTTACATGATCTGCATGCTCCCGCTATCAAAATAGACGATTTTAAAAAGCTGCTGAAGGAATTTACCGCAAACCTGCCGTTTCAATTGACCCCAGCCCAGGAGAAAGCAGCCCTTGAAATAACGACTGACATGGGCGGAACATATCCGATGAACCGTCTTCTCTTGGGTGACGTCGGTTCCGGGAAAACTATCGTAATGGCATTCGCTATTTTTATGACTGTGAAAGCCGGGTATCGTGCGATAGTTCTTGTGCCGACAGAGACGCTTGCCAATCAACACGAGCAAACGCTGCGCAAAGTATTGAGTCAGTATAAAATTACAGTCGGGCTGCACACGGCCAAACAGAAAATGAGTTCTTTTGCAGCCGTCGATGTCATAGTTTCCACTCATGCGGTTTTATACGATCAGAAAGGGATCGACAATGTCGGGATCATTTTAATAGACGAGCAGCATAAATTCGGCGTGAGTCAACGGAACGAGCTCATAAAACGGAATTCGGGTCCGATGAGTCCTCATATGCTTTTTGTGTCCGCCACCCCAATACCCCGGTCACTTGCTCTTACCTTATTCGGCAGTCTGGAGATATCGTATATAAACGAAATGCCCCATGACAGAAAACCGGTAAAGACTTATGTTGTCCCCGAGCACAAACGGAATAACGGGTATGCGTGGATACTGAAAACGCTGAAAGCAAACAAGTCACAGATGTATGTCGTATGTCCCCTGATCCAAAATTCGGACAATGAGCGGATGAGTGAAAAAAAATCTGTCACCGAAGAACTTGAGCATTTAAAAAAAGTTTTCCCGTCATTGAGTCTGGCCGCAATACACAGTAAAGAAAAGAACAAAGAAGAGGTATTTGCACTATTCAAGCAGGGAAAAATAGACATACTCGTTTCAACGACGGTAATCGAAGTAGGGATAGATGTTCCGAATGCTTCAATAATGCTCATTGAGGATGCGGACAGGTTCGGATTGTCTCAATTGCATCAACTTCGCGGCCGTGTGGGAAGAGGAACAGAACAGTCGTTCTGTCTACTTTTCACTTCCTCAACGTCCGAGACTGCTCTTCAGCGGTTGAGCGCGCTTGAAAAACACCATGACGGCCTTGCTCTCGCAGAAATTGATCTGAGGCTTCGCGGTTCAGGAAATCTCTTTGGGCTTGAACAGCACGGATTCAGTTCTTTTGTCGAAGAATTTCTCTTTGACGTTGCCCTTTTACAAAGAATTAAGGAATCGGCACAAGAGTTACTTGCAATAGATGGTAACTTCAATTATAATTCACTGGTGCGTGTTCAGAACACGCCGAACGAAAAGTCTGATATTAATTTAAATTAGATAGCATGGCAGCTCAACCAAAACGCAAAATATCTACTTACAGAGGAGGCAAACGATATGCGGCAAAGAAAATAGGGCTTGTCGGTACCGTAAAGTGCAAAAACTGTAATCAGATGAAAAGACATCATCATCGTTGCCCCAACTGCGGCAAATAGTTGACGTATGAAGACACAACAAGATCCTCGTCATCAGCGACGAATTGCTATCATGCAAGCTTTGTACTCCATTATGTACCAACCGACCCTGCCACCGGAACTCGAACAGGATGTTTTAACCGAGGTTGAGGAGATCGTCCGACGCAAGACTGAAATAAATGCGGCAATTGACTCATATGCCACTTCCTTCACAACAGAAAAAATGTCCCGGATAGATCTGGCGATTCTGCAGCTTGGCGTATATGAACTCCTGTTTGATAAAAAAGAGCCCTTCCGTGTTGTCATAGATGAGGCAATCGAACTGGCAAAGGAGTTCGGAAGTTCCAATTCACAGAAGTTCGTCAACGGCATTCTCGGACACTTAATAGTAAAAGATCCCATAAACCATGACTGATATCAAAAAACTGGAAAAAAAGATCGGTTTTACATTTACTAAACCTTCCCTTATCCAATCGGCACTGACTCACGAGTCGTATTTAAACGAGCATGAAATTACACACGACTCATACGAACGACTTGAATTCTTTGGCGATGCGATACTCGAGTTTGTAGCTTCGGAGTACATCTATAAGCATTTCAAAAAGATCAGGGAAGGCCGTTTAACTGAAATACGTGCCGCACTTGTACGCACGGAAACGCTTGCCAAGTGTGCGAAAAAACTTGAACTTGGCACGTATCTGCAACTTTCCAAGGGCGAAGAGGCAAATAACGGCAGATTGAATGACAACATTCTGGCAGACGCTGTTGAGGCGCTTATTGCAGTGATATACCTGGATAAAGGCATCGAAGCCTCACGCAGGTTTTTCGATAACTTCTTGCGGGAGGAAGTTGAGGAAATTGTTACTAAAGAGCTATTTGTCGACCCGAAGTCCAAGTTCCAAGAGTTTGTTCAAGAAAAGTTGAAAGTCACCCCGCAATATAAGCTGATTGCCGAGAAAACTGAAGGATCTGATACCGTTTTCACTATGGGTTTGTACGTAAGCGACAAGCTTATCTCAGAGGGCGACGGAAAAAATAAAAAGATTGCCGAGCGAAACGCAGCAATAAATGCGCTTGGCAAATTAAGTGAGTTATGATATAGTTTGCAAATGGCAGTAAAAATCAGACTCATGCGCATTGGGAAGCGAATGAGCCCAAAATACCGAATCATAGTCATTGAGGAGCACAAGAAACGGAACTCTAGTTATATAGAGAAGGTCGGTTTTTATGACCCTTCACTCACAAAAGACGCTGTTACTGTCGATAACGACCGGGTAAAATACTGGTTGTCTGTCGGAGCGCAGTTCTCCTTTGGTCTTCGCAAACTTATCGGGAAAAAGTATTAATACTGTATTTACTTTCCTGCAAACGGATCCTCTTTAGCGGTGTAATCATCTTCAAGGGACGTAGTGGTCGCAGTTTGAACGTAATCCGATATCACATCAATTATGCTTTTTTCTTCTTTAGTCAAATTTTTCATATCCGGTAATGCATTCAAATCAATTTTCGGTTTATACGAGTACATCGTGATCGATAAATCACTGATCACTTTTTCCTTTCCGCTCAAGCTGATTGCGCCGATACTCATTGCCTGACCGGTTATCACTTTATAATCTTTCAGAAACCCGAGAAACGCTTCAAAACTACCTGAAGCTGTCAGGGAGATTCTTTTTGACAATAAGGCTCCTTCCACCGGCTTCTCGGCACCGAGTGTAACAGCCTGGATGCGAAAATCTGTACGCTCACCAATCTCTTCTATCGTCGAGAGGGCGACCAGCAAATCGAATTCGCTCGGCATGAAGCTGTTTAAAATTCTATCTTTACCCCCCAGCTCCTGAATCAGATTAGTGCTAACTGCAAACGAAGATTTGATTTTGGACAGTTGTCGAGTTGTATCATTGATCTTGGTTTGAGTTTCCGCCATTCTGTTATAAGTACCGAATGAAAGCACTGCAATAATCAGAACGCTGAATGCGCTGACGATGAGCAGGTTTCTGTGATGTTTCAATATGAACATCACCAGCGCCTGATCAAATGTCAGCTTCATTGAATGCTCCGGTAAACTGAATAACAAAACTAGCACTATAGGTATTCTCAAAATTGCCGAGATCGTCCTTTGCCGCCCGCAATGCAACGCTATTGACTTTAAGAATGTTGAAATTGGTTTTGATAGCATCGGAATCAAATCGCTTGATCAACGAAAACACCTCGTTGATACTGGAGCTGGTAACAGCCAAACTTACATTATTACTGTTATCCAGAGAAAAATTATCAATCGTGAATTTGCCGGTATCAGAAAGAATTCCCAATAAATACTTGTATTGTTTGTAGTACTCCGGGGAATTGAGGTATATGCCTTCGATCATCTGCAGCTTTTGGTAACTGAAAGCTGTTTTGCCGAGCGTGTCGGTATCTTGCGGTGATGACCTGAGTTCGGCCGGAATCTGCTCATACAATTTGGTGTAGCGATTTAATTGAAGGTTAAGCGTAATAATAAAGCCGATAAGAATAATAAAAGAGATCGATACCGCCGACAAAACGCTTATCTTTGTATAATACGCATACTTTTTATATGTGCCGAAGCGCGCCGTATCAGAAAAAAGATTGATTCTACGCATAACTCAAATCGATGTTGCAATCGAGCCTACAAACATTGTGAGCTTCGTCTTGTCAACAGTCGCTGCAAATTTTAATGGCGACTTAGCATCGAACAGTGCTGCCGTGATTTGAAAAGTCTGGTTATTCAACATTAGCGTTGAGTTTTTAAAGAGATTGGTGATTACCCCCTCGGGATCTGGTTCCATGACATAGAGTGCTTTTGGCATCAAACTGATCTTTTCCGTGGATGCTATAAGTATTTTTTGGACTTCTTTGCTATATTCCGCAAATAGCGGGCTGATAATTTTTTCATACAAATCCCCGCTCGTCTTCATGGTTGCCAGCTGTTTCTCCGCATCTTCTGCCGGAACGTTCAGGTTCGTCTGGATAGCTTTGACAAAGAAATTCATCCCCAAATTAAAATCATGCATCATTAATATAAGTTTGTTCTTCATATCGAGAATTGCGGCTTGGGAACTCTTGTCACCGGCACTGATGAGCAGTATCAGATCCTGAGGAACCGAAAAATAACCGTTAAATATTATTCTGATCACGGAAATAAATTGCGGCTCAAGGGACGTCGGGTACAACCCGCAATCAAGTATGAAGTTGCTTAACCGCTCGGCAATTTTTTTGTAGGTGGCAACGACTAAAACTGACATCTCGCGTTCCTTTTCGTCCGTTACCAGTATTTGATAGTCAAAATTTGCTTCGTCTACCGGGTAGGGAATAAATTCTTCGGCCTGTAACTCTATGGCTGAGATTATTTCTTTTTCTGAAACAAGGGGCAGTTTTAAAATTCTCACGGAACAGTATTCATCCGGTAACGTCACAAAAAGTTCCGTGTCCCCGATTTTCTTTGCTTTCAGTGTACTCTTGATTACTCCCGAGGTTTTAATGAGCTGCTTTTCCTCATCGACCGTCAAATTTCCAAAGAGATTATTCACACCCAGTGCCACAGAGAAAGCGTCACTTACCTGAAGCACGGGATCAGCCTTCGAATAAGCTAAATAGGCATTTTTACTATCAAAAGAAATACCCAGACGAGTCTTCATATAAACCAGTATACAACAGATAAATATTAGTTGCGCAAGTACGTGTAGAATTGATATACCATCGACTGTTCTGGCAGATAGTTAACCCTCGGAGTGTATACAACCGTGTATTTGAATTGCGCTGTTCTTGAATCAATTATCGAAAACGAAGGAAACATGATACGGATGGGAATATCTTTGTCAGTATTTGATCGTAACAGTTGAAGAGGTGAAGCGAGTGCCGCACTGTAGGAAGCGACATTTGCGCTCGCATCCACCGCATATCCGAACGGCGTACTGTTTGAGTCGTAAAAACAAAGCACTGTCTGGTCTGCCGGAATCAAAGAAAGCCCGGCACAGGTAGAGTTGATGAGTGTTGCGCTGTTACGGACGGTGTTTATGATCTGGTTCTGAACATAATCGCCCTCCTCCTTCAGTTGTTGAGTAATGAGGAGCTGCATTTGCAATCTGGTTATATTGAAGAATATCGAGATAAACATCGGTAACATAAAGCCGATCACCGCAATCACTACGACTATCTCGATTATAGTAAACGCTTTTTTCATATTAGTGATTGGTTAATAAAGAGACTATTTGCGAACTTCTCACAAAACCCACACTGTTCCAAGAAGTTGTCACGGTAGCGGTCAATTCAGAATTATCAGCCGCCCGTGAAAGTAGCAGCTCCCGCCTGAAAAAGTTATTCAGTGAAAAAGTGGTACAGGAACCCACAGCAGGCCAAACAATCTCGGTGCTGTTAAAACAGTACGTTGTTCCACCAACCGAGGCACGGGATAGGATACTGGGGTATCCCTGGCTTTCATTCTGATACTTCAACCATTCGGACAGTTCCTCTGAAGCATGAGATGCCATTATTTTATATTGAGCATTTTTCAAACCCAAACCCGCGTAGTTAACTGACGCAAATATCAGGACGATTGATACGGTAAAGAGGGCAACAAACACTACTACCTCGATGAGAGTAAACGCCCGATTACGGACACGTGGTTTGGTTGTCATACGATTCAATACTTCCATTTGATAAGACTACAATTCTCGAAAATTTTGACAGAGCGGACTGTTGTAAACAAACGGTAATATCAGTACCGGTATTTGTTACGCCGGTAAGACGCTTAAAGAAGAAATTGGCAACCGGTGCGGCACCGCTATTGAATGCCGTTACTGCAACTCCACCATATTTTGTGCCCAGTGCCAGTGAACGCAATGGGGTACCCGCAATAGCCGGACAGAAATATGACAGGCTAACGGTATTTGTTCCGATGTTCGCCGCCATGCCATACCCCTGAAACGTGTCGGCAGTACAGCTCGGCTGAATTTGATTTGCTTGAGTCTGTTGTCGCGCAAGACGGATCATTTCCAGAACTTCAGTCTTAGCCGAAGCAAGGTTTTTTGATTGGTTCGTAATGACGTAATTCATAACCGCCATTCCGGTGAAAACTCCCACCAAGGCAATCACTACAACCAACTCGATAAGCGTAAATGCTTTCTTCACACTATTGAGATCCAAGTGGAGTCAACTTATACATACAGTTTGACGATCCACACATCGCACAACAGGACTTAAGTGACCCGCCTGACTCAAGCGTTGAACAAAGGTCATAATTGATCACGTTCCCCGATCCGTCCGTGGCCGGACAGTACACATAACTTGCCGTCCCCGACTTCGGATCCGCGGGTACAGCAATGAGATACTTACTCGGAACAAGTGTCGTCATCAATCCCGGGTAATAGTTAGTATCATTCTTATACTGCTCGAGTGCCGCACGGACATTCTCCAAATCACCTTTTCGCTTCGCGTCCCGTGATTGCTTACCCAGTGATGCGTAGGTTGTAATTCCCAGTGTCGCGAGCAAAGAAATAATGGTTGTTACGACAAGAAGTTCTATTATTGTGAATCCTCTCTTTTTTATCATTGTTGATTGGATACACAGATTGAACTTTCAATTTCTGCGTCTGCGCAGAGAGTAAACTGCGTATTGTCACAGGTTCCGCTACAATCATATGCGGTGCCATCCTTCGGATCAAAAGGAATCTGACCGGTCGGTAATATTGTCAGAGCTGAAGCTGCACAGACAATTGCCGTATTAACACCGGTTCCCGGAAAAACAGTCGGGTACAAATTTCCGCAAACTGCATAATATTGTTCCATGGATTGTTGCAACGTTTTCAGATCACCTCTGCGTTTTGCATCCCTACTCTTTCTTTGAATGGATGAGTAACTTGCAGCTCCGATTGCTAACAAAACCGCGATTATGCCGATAACAACTAAAAGTTCGAGAAGGCTAAAGCCTTTTTTGCTCACATTCATGTTAGTAAGTAAAATTTAAAACTAATTATGGCTCAGTTACAATATACCACGTTTGAGTCGTGCATCCCGACCAACTTGTCCCGACGGGAGCATTGTCCTGCGTTTCAGGATCGCTTGCGTCCTCCAGACACGCTCCGAGATAATATGTTGTCGGGTCAACCGCAGCATCGGAGTAATAACGATACGAATACATACCGGGGTTCGATGCGTATAACGGGTCCGTCGGCATAGTCATATACTTTACATTATTGTAAATCCATACCTGACCGGGTTGGGGTATGTCCACAGGATCAGGATATGCAGGCAATGGTTGGTTATTCTTGTAAAGCTCCAAGGCTTGAGCAAACCCCCGTAGATCAGCCTTGCGTTTCTCGTCGCGTGCTTTCAGTCTGGCTTCGTTTAAATTTGGCAGTAAAACACCGATCAATATCGCAACGATAGTTATAACGATAAGTATCTCGATGAGCGAAAAGGCTTTGTTTTTTTTAGGGAACTGCATTCCCGCTAGATATTCCATAGTTGCATATGTTACCGCACTTTACGCCGCAATTCGGCACCGGGTTCGGGTTAATTTCATTGTAACTGTAATCCAGATTATTCTCAAGACAAGAATACAATTTGTATGAAGTGCCGTCGGATTGCAATACGTAGTTGTACCCGTTATCAACGGGGTCTTGCGGCAGTTTCTGCATGTACACCTTCGGGACTGCGCGTGTATCCTGAAAGACTTGAGACCAGTTCATTCCCCCCGTGTATGCCGGGTCCGCTGTCGGATATACGTTATTCTCAGAATAGTAGACTTCGAGAGCTTTGCCGATATTATCAAGATCCTGCTTTCGTTTACTGTCTCTGCCTTTGGACAGCGCTGAAGTAAAGTTGCTGAAAATAATCCCTGCAAGAACTGTCAAAATAGCCATGACTGTCATAAGCTCCAAAAGCGTAAATCCTTGTTTTTTCATAATTTTTTCATAATAACTATTGATTACAATATTGCAGGCACCAATTGGCTTGGCAATAAATACGTGCATATCCTCCACAATTCATATTGGGACAACCTCTACAATACGTAGTTGTTCCGGGATAGCATCCGATATATTGCGTAGGCTGACATGCGGGTAGCGTGAGACTTGGAGAAGTGACATCGTAATTGAAAAAGTTTTCAGAGATGGAAGAAGCAGGATACTGTTGATCCAAATAATAGCTGCAACCCATGTTACAAGCAGATGTCTTGAGCGTGGGATCATTTTTGTTCTTCAATATAACAAATACCGCATAGTCTTGTCCGCCGTTCGTCAAAAAGTAAACATAATCATTCGTCGGAGAATCCGGGCTACAGGGCAGTTCCCTCGTATAGGGAGCAATTCCGCTGCCGATGAATTTGCTCCCGCACACCCGTCCGGCGGTTGGAGTGTCTGTCATGGTCACATAGGTCATTTCCGACACCGGGGGGTACACATGATTATCAGCGTAATACTCTTCAGCAATACGTTGAATCGACGCCATGTCTTCTTTTTTCTTTGTGTCCATCGCTTTTTGTATCTGAAAATAGTAGTTAGTAGTCAACATGATACCGAATATTATGATCGCAAGAATGAAGACGACCATCAGCTCCATGAGCGTCACACCGTTAAGTTTTCTTATAGCCATAATGCACAGAGCAATCCGATAACTAAAAATGGACCCAAAGCAATTCTCGATTGCAGTTTTTTAAACCTCCCTATAAGCAGTATTACAGAGAGGACGCCACCTGTCAAGAACGCAATGTACAGCGCGAGAAACAGGTTTGGTAAGGTCAACAGAAAACCCATAGCAAAGACAAGTTTGACGTCGGCATACCCCATTGCCTGCCCCGAACTCAACACATGAAGCAATAGAAATAAGGTAGCCGCTATAAGGCTTCCTCCTAAGTAAAAGGGTAGCAATGATGCTGTAGTAATAAGCCCTATTGCCAATAGTGGAATCAGTGCTTCGTCGAGAATAATTTGCCATTTTATGTCGGTAATAAGAATAACAACCGCACACGAAGAAACAACAATTAATTTCAGTAAATTGAGATCGAGCAGATACTGATTCCGCACAAAACTGATTACAAAGAGCACCCCGGTAAGAATTTCTACAAGAAAATACTGCGACGAAATTTTTTTATGACAATAGCGACACGTTCCCATCGTGGAAAAATATGAAACAACGGGAATCAGATCGAACCATTGCAGAGTTTTATGACAATAATCACAGTGCGATCTGCCATTAATACTCTCACCTGCCGGCACCCGTTCCGCAACCACATTCAGAAAAGATCCGATACACATCCCGAATACAAACACAAAAAACGTAAACATTGGGAGCAGGTTACTTTCCACCATTTCGTACAGACTCCGCATACTTATAAACAATGTTCCAAAAATTCGCTTGCCGCAAGTCTTTGAAACACGCCGCCGACAGTTGTGACAGACGTTCTGCAACCAGCGGTTCCGCATACACTTTGAATGCCTTCTCCCACATCTTATATGCATTCCGACAATCATTCTGTTTATAGTAAAGCACCCCCATTGCATACATGGTCTCATTACTCGGATCTGCGCTGTTGAGAACCTTATAGAACTTCAATGCATAGTTGTAGTTCTTTTTCGCGTTATAGTGGTTGATGAAAAAGTTCAACGATTTTACCAGATATTTCTTGACTTCCAAAATGCCGTAAAGCGGAAACATTTCGCGTGAAACTCCGGTAATATATTTTATGTCGTGATAAAAGGCGAGTGCTTTTGTGCTGTCAATCGCGACTGGTTGCTCACTGACCTGGTATAGCGGCCCCATTTGCTTGTAGCGTTTAAAGCCCTCGATATGGAAGTTCGTAAATACCGGACGCGTGCGCGAATTCAGTAGCACCAGATCATTCAAGAGATCTTTTGACTTCTTAGGCATCAGAATCTTACGGGAGGTCAGATACTTTCTGTTTGCTTCGTAAAGTTCTTCGTGTTCTGCGTGCATCGCAATAAACACCGTCACATCTGGACGATAGCCTTGAACCACCGAAACATATTGGATGGGCATGGCAAACGGATCGCTTTTCACAACGAGCAGACTGTTCTTTGGTAGCAGATTAAGGACATTACGCGCATATCGTTCAAGACCGGTATAATGAGACAGCTCCCGAAAATAGGTAAAATATTTAAGAAAAAGCAAACCCGCGACAAAAAATACTGTCAGGCCAACACACCAGCTCAGCAATTTACCTTTCTTGGTCAGAGTACTGAGTTTGAGTTCGATCTGGGAAATTCCGATAAAAATGAATAACGAAATTACCGGAAATGAGTACAGTAGAAATCGTTGTGATATTGCTCTGCTCATATAATTGGTCAAAGGCAAGGGGTAGACAAAGTAAAGCAGCGGGCCGAACAGTAAAAAAATCCCCAGCAGGACCCCCCCGGTCAAATTACTTTTTCGCACACTGACAATAATCCCGAATAACGCAATCACCAGCAGAATGGAAAACATCTCAAATAATTCGTTAAGGTATGTTCCGAGCGAAATAAATCTGGTTGAGAAATCGGAGAATCTCGGGTCACTAAAAAGACTTAACGTGCCATACGGCATACGAAGCGCAATAAAGAAAAGCTTCGCCAAGGAGTCTGTCGGAAACCATAGGTGCGGCACTGTGCTTTGGACAGTTTTCCCGAGAAACACCACGTATGGTGTAAATCCAGCAACTGCAGCTAGAAAGAGTCCGCTCAAATCAACCAATCGAGCAACTCGGTATTTATACAAGTATGCAAAGATATAGAAAGGTAGTAGCAGAACGAGAATATACTGATGAAAAATCCCGAAAAACAGAACAATAAGTCCCATGAAAAACTCTTTCCGGGAGACATTCTCCTTTATCAGAGCACGGGTAATAATCAGAACGACAAAGCTGAGAAAAAAAATTGTCCACATAAATACTTCCTGAGAAATCGAATACAACCACCACAGGGGGGTAAAATAGGTTATAAGTAACGCTCCTGCCGACAGATACCACGGGCAATCTTTGCCAAAAAAATGACGATAGACGTGTCGATACAGTTTGTAGAGAACAATGAGGGTTAAAACGGAAGCGACGGCAGAACTGAGAGACAAGACATACGTAACGGAGAAAGACGGCAACAAGTTTTTCAACATCCCTCCGAACACAAGATATAGCGGATATCCCGGAGGATGTGCTATCTGCCCCAAGAATAATGAGGTTGCCAAGTCCCCCGCATCAACTGTCCACAAATAACGAAGCAGCGTGCTCGCGAGCACGCTGCTTACTAATGCGACAAGTATCACTATTTGCATACCTTAGTTCCGGAGCATTAATATATGCACCAGTAACACGGTGTTGTTCCCCCGTTGGAGGTACACGTACCTACCGGCGGTGTTCCCGTGACAGTGTCCGTGGCAACCGCATAGCTACCGGACAACGTAACGTCCGTAAATTTCGTATTCTTATCAGCTTGCTGAAACGACTTTGACTGCGGCATAAAACAGACCAGTAATGTTGAATCTTGTACGGACATTGCCATGTTCGACAATTGAGTCTGTGCAAGTTCATAAAAATTCGCTTTCAGCTCCCCTGCACCGATAAGCGGGCTCAGGTAGTTAGAAATAAATGTAAGATCGCTCATGTCCGGAATATTAACCGGTGCTCCAGGCTGACCTGCCGTCGCAGACGTAGGTACCGCCCATGTGGTCGGCCAGCTTGTCCGTTGTGCATAATAACGGATGCCTGCGTTATAAAACTCCTGGACCGTATTACGTACGCCAGTATCAGTACCTTTCTTAAATTGTTCAAATGGATCTATGGCCGCAAGAAGCGCTACAGCCAGTGTACCCAAAAGAGCAATTACGATCAAAAGCTCGATGAGTGTAAAACCTCTTTTGTTCATGGTTTTCATATAATTTTTAACAGTTACTACCAGCCTAGAAGATATTCGGATGGTTGTCAAGAGTCATTTTTGACTGGTTGACATGTTACAAACAATCAGTACAATGAATGTATGAGCGTATATTCAGTGAATAAATTTCTTGATTACTTTGCCCAGAACAAATTAATCGACCCGAAGACTCTTGAGACGATCCAAATGGATATACTCAAGTCGGATATTTCAGCCGAGGAGTATCTGCGAAAAAAACGTCTCGCTTCGGAAAGCGAACTTATGAACGCAAAAGCTTTTGCACTCGGAGTTGAATTTATCGATCTTCAAAGCACCGCTGCTTCTCCTGAAGCGCTCAACCTGGTTCCCGAACTCATATCACGAGAATTTGATATTTTTCCGTTTGAATACGACCAGAAAAACGAATTGGTCAGAATTGCCAGTGAAGACCCTCTGAATCTTGAAACAATCAGCTTTCTCGAGAAGAAAACCGGAAAAAAAGTGCTCCCGTATCTGGCAACCAAAACAGATATCGATGACGCAATTCGTTTGCAATACCGTCAGAACATCAGTCCTACCGTAGTAAATGCACTGCAGGAGAACACTCCGAAAGACAAGGATAAACAATTTGAGGTACAACGGAACAAAGATCAGACTGTCGTAAAAGAGCCGCCCATAGCCCGTTTGGTAAATACAATTCTCGAGTATGCCGTGAAAGGAAGAGCCTCAGATATTCACATTGAACCTCAAGAATTGAAAACCCGTGTCCGGTACCGGATTGACGGCATTCTCTACGAAAAACTCAGCCTTCCAAAATCCCTGCAAGACTCGCTTATTTCGCGCATCAAAATCCTTTCCGAAATGCGCATCGACGAGCGGCGTATTCCGCAAGACGGCCGATTTACGTTTAAAATCGGTGATCAGGAAGTTGATTTGCGTGTATCAAGCCTTCCGACAGTGCACGGTGAAAAAATCGTTATGCGTTTGCTTAAAAAAACAGGAGGAATTCCGTCGTTGCCCGATCTAGGTTTGGGCAATGTCACCCTTCAAAACCTGGAAGCCGCAATTACAAAACCGTACGGCATTGTTCTTATCACCGGACCTACCGGATCCGGTAAAACAACAACACTGTATTCCATTTTGTCCCGATTAAACAAGCCGAGTGTAAATATTATGACGCTCGAAGACCCTGTCGAATATGAAATTCCAGGTCTCAACCAAGTGCAAATACATCCACAGGCCGGCTTAACGTTTGCAACCGGACTCCGATCGTTTCTCAGACAAGATCCGAATATTATTCTCGTCGGAGAAATTCGTGATAAAGAGACAACTGCACTTGCAATTCAAGCCGCACTTACCGGGCATCTTGTTTTCTCAACACTGCACACAAATGATGCAGCTACTGCCATACCGCGTTTAATAGACCTGGGAGCTGAACCGTTTCTTATCGCTTCCGTGCTTGCTGCAGTTGCGGGTCAGCGTATTTTGAGAAGAATATGTCAGAATTGCAAGATGAAGTACAACCCGACACCGGAGATCGAACAGGCAATCCGAAAAACGCTTGGAGAGCTTGTTCCTGCCGACTTTAAAGACAAGCCTCTGGAGTTATACAAAGGAAAAGGTTGTGATGAATGCGGAAGCAGCGGCTACTTCGGTCGGATTGGTATTTACGAGTTAATACCGGTAAATTCTCAAATCTCCCACCTTATATTAAAAAGTGCAACTGCAGGAGAAATAGAAACTGAGGCACGGAAATACGGACTCATCACCATGAAACAAGACGGATTCCTCAAAGCGCTTTCCGGCATGACAACCATCGAAGAAGTTATGAGAGTTGCAGAAGAATAATATGGAAATAAATGCACAAGCACTACTGCAGGAGGTAATTAATCGGGAGGCATCGGATCTGCATATCATTCAAGGATACCCGCCAACCGTTCGCGTGAATGGACAATTGATCCAATTGACCTTATACCCTGCTCTCACACCGAAAGACATTCAAACTTTTTTCTTGTCTTTCAGTTCTAAAGAACAGCAGGAATCTTTTTCCCTCAACAAGGAACTTGACTTTGGTCTTGTGTTTCAGGATTATCGTTTCAGAGTCAACGCTTATTACGAACGGGACAGTATCGCAATCTCCTTGCGACTTATTCCCAAAAACATACGTACAATCGATCAGCTTGAGCTGCCCGCCATTCTGCACGAAATCAGTGACTTTCAACAGGGATTTGTTTTGCTTACGGGTCAGACAGGTCAGGGTAAATCGACAACGCTTGCCGGCATTTTGAATGAGATCAATTATAAACGTAAAGTTCACATCATAACAATCGAGGATCCTATTGAGTTCATGTATCCGAAAGGAAAATCGATCATTTCCCAGCGTGAAATTAAAAAAGACACGCTATCGTTCAATAAAGCGCTTCGATCCGTGCTTCGTGAAGACCCGGATATCATCGTAATCGGAGAGATGCGTGACTACGAAACCATTTCCATCGCACTGACATTGGCAGAAACGGGACACCTTGTCTTTTCCACTCTGCATACCAATACAGCGCCACAGACAATTGACCGTATTATTGACGTTTTCCCCGAGGAGCAACAACCGCAGATTCGTACACAACTCGCGAACGTTCTCAAGAGTATCGTGTGCCAACGTCTGGTACCAACCACCTTGGGTGATCAGCGTACCGTTGCGTGTGAAATTTTATTTAACAATACAGCCATTTCGTCACTCATCCGTGAAGGTAAGACCTACCAGATTGACAACGTTATCCAAACGTCCGGCGAAGAAAAAATGATTATATTCGAGCGATACCTGAAAGCGCTCATTACCAATGCTAAGATCAGTCCTGAAATTGCCCTCAAATACGCATTCAGACCCAAGTTAATGAAAGGTTTAATTTCGTAATATGCTTTTTGAATATACGGCGATCGACCTGCACCACCGGAAAATACGTGGAATACTCGAGGGGGTGAATGAACAGGAAGTCAAATTGCTGTTGAAAGAAAAAAAACTATTCATTATTGCGATCGAGGAAAAAAGGACCGTGTTTCCTTTTCAAATTGGTCAGAAACAAAAAGGGAAATTGAACTTCAATCAACTAGTGGACTTTACCCGTCAAATGGGTATTATGATTAATGCCGGCTTAAGTATCGTTGATGCTCTCAGCATTATGTCGACCCAGTCGACTAATTTTAACGAAAAGCTGGTTATCACCAAACTGGAAGATCACATCAAAAGCGGTAACACGCTTTCCGGGGCAATGCATGATTTTCCCGAAACATTCCCATCATATTATCTGTCGTTGATCAAGGCCGGAGAATCTTCAGGGAAGTTAGATGACGTTTTTATGCGACTTGCCGATAACTTGGAAAAATCAAAAGAATTCCGCGGCAAAGTGATGGGTGCACTCATCTACCCCATTGTTGTCGTTATTGCAATTGTCGTCGTCGCTTTCATTATGATGACGTTCGTTTTGCCGAAGTTGCTTGACCTTTATAAAAACTTCAATGTCGAGCTGCCGATTACTACCAAATTCATTATGGCTGTCTCCAAGTTCTGTCAGGACTTCTGGCCTCTGATCATTGTTGCTTCTATCGTATCTGTAGTTGGTCTGAAATCAGTTTTGAAAAACCCGAAATACCGTAAAAAGATGGATCGTTATATGCTTAAAATACCTGTTTTCGGCAGTATTATCAAAAAATCTATTTTGGTTGAGGCAACACGAACTCTCGGTGTTCTGATCCGGTCGGGCGTACCGATTTTAGAAGGAATTGACATTATCAAAAATACAACAGACAATGAAGTTTACCGCGATGCGTTTGCCATGATTCATTTATCCGTAGAAAAAGGTCGGACACTCGGTGACGCGCTTGCAGACACCGATTTATTCCCATCGATTATGATCCAGATGGCATCGGTCGGTGAGCGATCGGGAAAAATGGATGAAACGCTTTTTCGGTTGTCAAACTACTTTCAGATGGAAACGGAAATTGCGGTGAAAACTGCTACTACGCTGATTGAACCGGCAATCCTGGTAGTTTTAGGTTTGGGAGTCGGGTTTTTAGTCGTCTCGGTACTTACCCCAATTTATAACCTCACATCTTCCTTCGGCGCCGCACAATAGTCTTTACTGTCTGGCACATGCAGATTTGTTTGGGAGATTTCAGGTCCTTCTGATAAAAAACATCACCAACAGGATAAGTGTTGCGGGTATTAAAGATACTCCGATCACTACCGGAATCAGGTTTGAATCCTTTTTTTCTACAATGACATGCAGATCAAAGCGTGCGACGTTTCCTTTTAAGTTTATCGCTTGTTCACCTTTATAATCGTCGTATGCGATAAGCACTCTATGATTTCCCGAAGCAACGTTTTTGAATACTGCAATGCCGCGAGTATCTGTTTGTTGGACTTGAACTTTCGAATGAATTGTAACAGTTGCACCGGCTACTGGTTTTTTGTTGGTATCTACGACCGCTACTTTCAGTTCGTAACCGGTTCCGAGAACTTCAGATTTATCCTTTTCTTGCGCCGGTTTCGAAGTTTTACCATCATCAGGACAATCGTACCGGAGCTCCCATCCGACGTTAATGTTTTTTGTGTCTTTGAGGGATGGATAGTGAGAAAGGTTTGCCGTAACCAACTCCTGATATTTTTCACCCGCTCCAAACAACTTTTCGGCAATTGACCACAGCGTGTCACCAGACGTAACCGTATACAGACTGCATACAAGGGGCGTGGCAGTTAATGTTGAGTCGACAAATTTAAGTTCCCGAATGAGAGTCGGACTCGAAGTCGTGGCGGAAATTTCATTTGACCACTCGCCTGTCTTACAACCGTTCACTGCGCGTATTCGAAAATAATAGGTCGTTCCGCTCTGCAGCGATTTCACTATATATTCGGAAGTGCCTTTACCTCCGATAGTATCGGCACCATACGTATAATTTCCGGATGACTCTCCAAATTGCAACGAATAGTGATCCGTCGGATCAGATGCCGCTGAAAATTGTAACCTGATCGAATGATCATCCATGATAACCGCAGAATATATTCCGGGAACAGTTTTCCCTACATCCTGATCACTGCACACAGGAGCAGCGACAGAACTCGATGTCTGGGAAACAGTTGAACTTGGCGCATGTGAGACAGGTGTCGGTGATGCATCAGGCAACGGAATTGGGGTAACCGTTGGGGTTGGTGTCGACGTAGGTGTGGAAGTGGGCAAAACTGTCGGAGTTGCTTCAAGTATGGATACTAAATGTTGAATGTGGAACATATCTCCGCGTACGAAATTGGGCGCATCAAGGAAACTGCGGAGCTTTTGCCGACTTGCCCCGAGAATCCACGCCTGCGCATTAAAGAGAGCGTCGTAATCGTACAGTGTTTCAACAGAACTTTCACCATACGCTTGACTGTAAAACCCGATCATCCAGTACGGCGCCACGGTGTTATACAGATTATATGCTGTCAGCATTGTGCTGCTGATATTTTGGGACAAGTGCGCACCTAATTCAGGGGTTAGGAACATAAAATTTCTTGCCACTGCGATACTTCTCTGACTGTTGTGTGAATCCGGGCTAAACGGAAAATTAAGAGTGACCGGAAAGTTGCTGACACGAAGAGCTAATAATCGGTTCAACTCCGTCTCTTGCGTAGCATAGGGTTGATTTGCAAGTTTTGCAAGCTCTACATACCCTTTGTATCCGGCGATCCACGCGTTGAGAGCTTCGGGATACGCTTCGAGAGTTGTGTCAGACGGCGGAGTTCCGAGCTTGCCACTACAGGAAGTAAACAGTGTTGCAGGATTTGCTCCCGTGTTTTGTGCATATTTCCACACAGCATATAACGGATACGGCGGCCATGCCCACCCTGCAAAATTAGTACCCCAATCGGCAGGGTTTGTTCCGGTATTGATTTCAACATCCGGAGGGAGGTCAAAACCGGCAAGCGCCGACCCCATGGAATTTCTGCTTGCTCCACCCCAACCGTTATTACGATAGGTACACGGAGAATAGCTTGCCATCTCGGATTGCAAGTATGTCTGAATTGAAGTTTGTAGACCCGACGACACATGGGGGTATGCGTTTGAGAGGGCGAGAACAGTATCTGCGGTATTATGAAAATAATCCGTCAGATCGTCTCCGTATTGCTCAAGAGTCGCTGGATCAAACCCGCCGTGAGTACTGTATCCGGGACGTAAATGCCCGGCCGCAATCACTTTTGTGATTTCATTTTCGAGGCGTGCCGTGATATCTGCCGTATCAACTTCCGGGAGACCTTGGGAAGTCGAAGTCACCGTCGCATCAGGAAGTTGTAACCCACCACCCGCTGCTGAAAAAACAACAATGGCATTTCCTTCTTTCGTATAGACTCTTCCCGTACTATCACTCGCAATATACGGAATGGGTGGACTCTGTTCGCCATGATAGCCGTATACGCCATTCTGACCGAGAGCTGCCCCATTGTAACCGGTCCCAGCTGTTTTTGAACCAAAAACTTCAACGGATTTGTCTTGGTCGGTACCCATGGTTTTGATGTTGTAGCCGGGAGCTTGAGAATCTATTCCTGCATACTCATAGTACAACCAATTTGTTCCCGTAGTGGTATGTGCTGCCCCGACTGCACGATCACAACACATAGAGTAGTAAATTACGTTTCCTCCGGCTGAAAAAGCGATCGGTTCATCATTTGCCCGCGTCTGAGTGAATGGTGTTTTGATGTACGGTGTACCGATATCCCACCCGACAGCGTGCCCCCGTGTTACTGAAACGGTATTCACAAAATACGTATTTGCAAGATAAATCAGATTGTCCCCGCCGATGACAGCAGGGTAGCGCATCCCACTACGCGTGCCTGTCCAGAAAAACGGAGCGTAATCGGCACTCCCGTTGCTGTTGATATCAAACGTAACTTCACCCCCTGATGTGGCATCCAGAACAAAGACCGTTCTTCTCCACGGTTTGTGATTGTCCCGCGCTAAGCCATTTGGATCACTAGATTGTTCCAAAGCAGTTGGTGTTTCCCAATACGCAGCTGCTGAAGAAATATCCATAAGTTGTTGACCGTCACGCGGTCCGATTTCGCCGCTGGTCCCGTACGTCGGCCCAAGAAACTCGTTAGCATCCAAGTTTTGCAGATCTACATAGTTGGAGCCGGGAAGTTTCATTCTGTACGGTTGGTTCCCCGTAAAAATAAGCGTGTCGGTACCGGAATGAGGATTGGTATAAATAACCGGCCACCATGTCTGCATAAGTGTTACTGGCAGTTTACTTGCGGATTTCCAAACGAGTGTACCGTTTGTCGCATTCAACGCATACGCAAAAGAATCTGAAGCTGCGAAATACAAAATGCTGTTTTTATAAGCCGCTGAAATGTTAATCGGGTGTCCTACATTGTATCTCCAATCCAATTCTCCCTTGTTTACTGCATCATCGTTCGAGTAAATAGAGTAGAAATAACCGTCCCTATTCCCCAAATAGACACGGTTACCGACGACAACGGGGTTTGTTACATAACCCTGCCCCGCTCCGTCGTACGACCACAGTTTTTGGCCGTTGGTAATGTCGATTGCGTAGAGTCTTTTATCCACTCCTCCCACATATGCCACGCCGTTTACGATAGTCGGCGAATTTCCCAACGACATTTCCGTCGGAAAAACCCATTTAACACTTCCGGTAATTGCGTCCAGTGCGTACAACCCGCGGGAAGTAGAAACATATAAGGTGTCATCTATGACAACCAGTTGCACATTGTGTGGAATATACGCATCAAACGGTTTGTACCATTCTACGGATAACTGACCCGACACCTCCGCCGCCGTCCACGATGTCCGCTGCAAGTTTGCACCTGCCATGTACCATGTATCGGTGAGATTGTCGCTCGCCTGAACATCCTGAGTTTTCCTCAATAAGAAGTTGCTGACAAAAAGAGAAATGACGCCTACCGCCACAAAAGTCATAAGGATATGGAAAGCAATTTTTTCTCGCATTTAGAAACATTGTATAACTTTTGTGACGAACATCACTAAAATTATAACTGAGTTTTCAATAAATGCGCAAGTCCGTATTTATAGAAAAAATCATTTGGATCCTCATTTGCATAGTATAAGGGTGCCATTTGCTGATATTGAACGATTAGCGTCTCAATCCATTTTTTTCCCGCATTTAAAATATACGCTTTACGTTTTTCAGGCGAAGCAATGTGACCACATCCACTTGTCCAGTTAATCGTGGCACTGGCGTTTTCAGCATAGTTTTCTAGCCCTCCCCAACCACAGTTCAACCAGACTAATGTACGTGCTAACTTAAGGGATGCGCCGTCGAAAGTAAGTCTTGTATCAAAATCAACAGGGTAACAGGCAATTCTCGAAAGGTCTTCATGAGCAGTAATAATGTTCATATCAACTCTCAGATAAGGGAATACCACTTTACCTCCTGTTGCATTACGACCGCTGGAAAACCAGTTTATCGTAGTATCAATCGGAAGCGCTGTTCCAAGACGGTAGATGACGTTGAAATAGGGTCCGGTAAAACGAAATCGAAGTGGGTTACCATTGAATTTTCTTCCAAAAGCTAACCTAACCTGGTTAACATACTTTGCTTTGTCTAAGAAGGATGGTAATTTTTCGGCTGTCATGTGTAATGGTGGGTCAGCTAAGCTGACCAATCACCACGCTGAGCGTGGTGGGTCCAGCGGGACTTGCTCAACTGACCGTTGACGAGCCTTCAGGAGTCTTACGGGCAGTTAGTCCTGACTATGTCAGGGGAATCTGCTGTTACTTTGTGGGTCCAGCCCCGATTATATCGGGACAACCAACCCCGACTACGTCGGGACTGCTCTGCTGATTAATTTAGGTGGGTCCAGCGGGACTTGAACCCGCAACCAACTCCTTAAGAGGGAGCTGCTCTACCAATTGAGCTATAGACCCATTATGCCTTTTAAGTAGACCTTATTCTTCAACCCCTTCAAGTATCGCTCTCTCTTTACTGCCTCACCTCTCGTAAGAAAGTCCTCTGTATAGACAAGAACCCACGGCTTTCTAGTACTTGTATACTTATGCCTGCAACAATTATGCTCGACCAATCTTCTGTCTACATCATTAGTCGACCCAATATAAAATGACTTATCTTTTTCGCTCTGCAAAACATATATATGAAACATATACAGTGTCCGCAACCAACCCCGACTACGTCGGGACTGCTCTGCCAATTGAGCTATAGACCCGAAAATACAAGGAAAATTATAGCATAAAATGCGCTTTCAGGTCGTGATAGTTAACCATACCGACCCAAGAATAACAACGAATATGGTCGCAAAAGGAATCCTGTATAAGACCATCTCAAACAAAAGCATTACACACAACGTGTTTACCGCAAAGAAAAAATACGCAATTTTTTTTATTATTTCTGGTGACATACGACGAGCTTCCTGATTAGCTATCGGAATACTCGACGACCAGAATAATACCCTGTTCGTTTAGTCTGCCGCTTCGAATTTTCTATCTAATATAAAAACCTCCAATCGCTCTCCACTTCGGGTGCTAATGTCGCTGTGGGAGCCGACCACTTTATAACCGAGGATTTTCGCGATTTCCGGACCCAATTCCTTTGTCGTTACTTCGTGTAACTGTTTTCTGAGATCTTTAACTATTCTATAACCGTGTTCCGCCTTTAAAAGCATTTCTTCCATCGGCATCAAACGCCCTTTCAGTCTCACGATCACCATATCGTCTACTATGTAAACGCGGGTTTCTCTCGGCCCAAAGCCAATATTTTTGGAGTAAAACGCAGCGACAATTTTGGAAACCGCATCTTCGTATTGACGTTTAGTTCTCGGTGTGACTGTCATAGAAGGGTAAATTATACCTGAGCCGATGTGATACTGTCAACGCTTTTGAACTTCCTGCAAGGGTTAAACCCTTTAAGGGTTTAACCCTTAAAGAAGTCTGGTGCCGGAGGGAATTGTTCCGATGCTGTTTTCGAGAAACGAGTAATTACAGCATCGTGAATCCTCGACGCAGTCGGGAAACCCTTTATATATAGGTTCTGTGCTTCCGGAGGGAATTGAACCCTCATCACTGGTTCCGAAGACCAGTACTCTATCCATTGAGCTACAGAAGCAGTCGACTACCCTATATGGTAAAATTATAACACATGAAGTCCTTCACTTTCGAAATAAAACAGCGCTCCCCGGTAAGTAAAACCCGACTTGGCACTATCCATACACCCCATGGTGATATTGAAACTCCAGCGTTTGTTCCCGTCGGCACGAAGGCCACGGTTAAAAGCCTTATTCCCTCGGAAATTTCAAACTTAGGATATAACCTGCACTTTGTTAACACGTACCATATGCTTGTTCATCCGGGTCCTGAAGTTGTCAAAAAAGCTGGTGGTCTCCATAAATTTATGAATTGGGACAATTGTTTGATAACAGACAGTGGCGGCTTTCAAGTATTCTCCCTCGCTTCTGTTATATTAAAGAAAAATGAGCATGGAGTTTTGTTCCGGGATCATTATTCGGGACAAACCATAGATTTAACACCCCGGTTCTCTATTGAGACCCAAAGGTCACTTGGAGCGGACATCATCTTGCCGCTTGACGATTGCACTCCCTACCCTGTTACGGAAAAGAAAGCGCAAAAATCTCTTGCATTAACTCAAAACTGGTTTCTTCAATCATACGAAACGTATAAACAAACCACTTCCGTGACTAAAAAACACCAGGCGTTGTACAAGATTATTCAAGGCAGCCTATTTGAGAATTTAAGAAAAGAGTCCATCAAATTTTATCGTGATAATAACATCGAAACGGATGGCTGGGCTATTGGTGGTGTTTCTGTTGGAGAATCTAAACCGGATATTTATGATATCACTAATGTGTGCATGGATCTTATCACGGGAGATAATCAGCCGGTACATCTCTTGGGAGTTGGAGAAGTCGATGACGTTTTTGACATTCTTCATGCCGGTATCGACACCTTTGACTGCGTGCAACCGACACGCCTTGCCCGCATGGGTATGGCGTATAACTTTTCTATACCCAAATACTCCTTTTCAATAGAGGAAATGAAATACAAAGAAGACTTTAACCCTCTTGATTCACAATGCGGTTGCTATACCTGCACACACCATTCACGGTCGTATATTCATCACTTGTTTAAAATGAAAGAACTTACCGGTTACCGCCTGATAACTATTCATAACCTCTTCATGATGCAAAAGCTTGTGCAAAGTATTAGAATAGCTGTTATTAACAATACGTGGGAAGCAATTTACCATCAGTTCAAGCATGACGAGTTTACCGACCTTCACAAAATCTTTAATTGAGGCAATTACCGGAATAACGGAGAAAAAAACTGCGGACGACCTCGAAGCGGTAGACGTTTCAAAAACCGTTTCGTTTTTTGCGCTCATCTATGAGAAGATCCGTAATGTCATAGAATTCAAGGACGAGCATATCGTGCGCAGAAATGCGATAAACCGCATCGTAAACCGTCGACTGGTGTTCAACCCTAATCTGACTGACGAAGGCCTGTCTATAGCCAAAGAAATTGCGTGGGCCGGGTACTACAAGGGCGACAAGATTCCTGAAACAAAAATCACACAACTTGAGAATGCCGTGTCGTGGTATACCAGTCTCCGCCAGAATCTCGTCCGAGGGGAATCAGGCGCCAACGCCAAGTATTACGCAGGTTTTATCCGTGACCTTTTGGTTTGCCAAATTGAGGAAATATTCGCGGAGAAAGAGTTTCAGCTTATACGGACATTTCTTTTTTACTTCTACCAGGTTCTAAACCCGAATATTATTATTCAGGGTGAAGAAAAAAATAACAAAGATCTTACCTTTTATGTTGCGTGTGAACAGGTTTTTCTCAAAAGCGATAAGCCCTACCTGCGTTTTCATCTGTTCAAACTACTTTTTGAAGATTACCTGAAAGTGAAAGAAAAGGATATGGTTACCAAACTCCCTGATTTCAAAAAAGCGTTCAAGTATATCGACAAACAAATCGATCGGCCTATTAACAGGAAAATATTCAGGTATCTCCGAAACCAACGACCCGCATACCTTGTTCTTAAAGAGTTGGTATTGACTCATGCACACGAGTTGTCAACACTGTTCGACGATGAAGAAAAATTGAATGCAACAATCGATGCTTTGTGTCGTGAAAAATACGAAGCTTCCCGTGAAAAACTTAAGCGTGCGGGAGTCAGAAGTTTTCTATACATTCTGTGCACGAAAATGATTTTTGTCATCGTTCTTGAGTATCCGATTATGGTTGCCGCGGGTGGACTTAACCTGGTTGCTCTCGGAATTAATGCGGCACTTCCGCCGGTGCTTATGGCACTTTTTGTCTTATTGGTCTCTTTACCCAATGAAGAAAATACAAAAAAAATTATTGAGCGAATCGGTCAAGTGGTATATGGCCGGGAAATAGTCGACGTTACGTTCAAAGTAAGCCGATACCGCCCTCGAAGCTTCTTCTCAACGGCAGCATTCTGGACATTCTATCTTCTGACATTTGCAGTAACGTACTTGGGAATTGACCTGATTCTCGATGTATTTGAATTTGAGTGGTTCAGTAAGATCGTATTTTTCTTCTTCATCACTGCCGTATCTTTTTTCGGTTACCGCGTGAGACAGATGGCCATGGAATACACGATAAAAGAAAAAGAAAGCATTCTTACCCCTGTTGTGGACTTCTTTATGATCCCTCTTATCTCTGTTGGAAAATGGCTTTCCAGTGAAATTTCGAGAATCAATGTTCTTATTTTTGTATTCGACTTCATAATAGAAGCCCCCTTCAAGGTGCTCTTCGAGGTAATCGAGGAATGGATTCACTTCGTCAATCGACGAAAAGAGGATATTGTGTAGCTCACCTTTCCTTAAATTTTGAATTTCAAATTTTGAATTTTGAATTTCTCGCGTGTGCCCCCGGACGGATTCGAACCGTCGACCTACTGCTTAGAAGGCAGTCGCTCTATCCAACTGAGCTACGGGAGCATTAACAATTACCGATTATTATAACACGGCCTGCTATAATTCTACTGTGTTAAACTTTTTAAGAAAAGAGCTCGAGCATTACGGTAAAATGCCGAAGAATGCTCAACGCCTATTGCTTTCATATCTATTTAACGGTGCAGCGAATCCCCTACTGTCAGTTTTTTTAAATGCGTACATCTGGCGAGTAGAACAAGATATTTTGCTTCTGGTGTACTATAACTTCAGCACGTTTATTGCCCTTATTATCGGCTTCTTTCTCAACGGATACTTTATCCGTAAGATAAAAGTGTCATACATGTATGCTATCGGCATAGTGCTTCTTGCAATCGGCTCCCTTTCCATTTTGTTTTTCACAGACATCAGTCCACTAACCATTACCATTTTCGGTTTCATTTCGGGATTAGGAAACGCATTTTATTGGGCAAACAGAAACTTTCTTTCACAGCTTGTGACAAAAAGTGAATTTCGTAACTACTTTTCCGGGCTAGAAATGGCTCAGGATACTACCACGTATGTAATTGTACCTATCGTGCTTGGATGGTTTCTGGTTACTGGAGAATTTTTGCACTTGTACTCGACGCAAAACGCATACGCAGTGGCGTCTATCGGAGCAATGATACTACTTGGCATCTCAGCAACAATTGTCTTAGTAGATACCTATCATCCTGTTGAAATTGAAAATATATTTTTAAAGAACGTAACTGACACCTGGATGGTGACACGCCTTATAACCTTCGGTGAGGGTTTGCTTAACGGAATTTCTTTCTTCCTGCCTACTGTATTAATACTGATGTTTGTTGGTAAAGAAAATGTACTTGGAACAGTAGATTCGGCACTTGCGTTTATAACAATATTTATGAGTTATATTATTGGTCGTCATATTCGTATACAAGATCGGTATAAATTGATTATTATTTCTGCTGTGGTTACATTGCTGGGAGGAGCTTCTCTCTTATTTTTCTTTAATTCGATTGGAGTACTCGCCTATAATTTATTGAACGGTCTGGGAGTAACGTTTCTCTATTTGTCATCGAACCCAATGATCATGGATATAACCGACGACAGCCATAAAATTACCAACGGTAGTTTATATGCGTATGTTTTTGACCGTGAATTATTCCTGAATCTCGGAAGAATCACCGGTAGTTCCGTATTTCTGATACTGTTTGTATATCTTAATTTGACTGCAACACGAATAGCACCTGTTCTCATTGCTGGTGTAGAGCTTGTACTGGTTCTTGCTGGTTTACTGCTATTGAAACTTCACGCTAAGCGAGTTCCTGTGTTAAAATAGAGACTGGTGTTTTTATATTGGTGGCTCCCGCCCGCCACGCAAGACGAGCTTGCGAGGCTTTGCGGGCAGGGTAGCTCAATGAGATGTTATACTTTACATACGTCTTAAAAAGCACTGTCGATAATAAGTTATATGTTGGGTGGACTAATAATCTTAGGCAAAGATTTGAAAGCCATAATAAAGGTTTGGTCGAAGCTACTAAGCATAGACGTCCGTTAACATTAATTTATTACGAGGCAGGAATAAGCAAAGAAAAAGCAATAAGTAGAGAGAAATACTTTAAAACAGGCTTTGGCAGACGTTTTTTGTTAAGCAGAATTTAAATAATTGGTGGCTGTAGCTCAATTGGTTAGAGCGCTGCCCTGTGGAGGCAGAGGTTGCGGGTTCAAGTCCCGTCAGCCACCCATTCAACTGTAAGGGTTAAACCCTTAATGACCCACGAAATCCCCGGGCGGCGTAGTAAGAATCCGCACCGTTGTGGAAGACAAAAACACGGTTAAAACGACGGTCTGCAAACAAAGCACCACCGAGTTTCCGTACCTCGGGAGGTGTTTCTACCCAACTGGATGTTGTGGTATCAAACTCCCCAAGTTCTTGCAGATATTCGTATTCTTCCTCTGTTAAGAGCTCAATCCCCATGGCGGCCGCCACGTCGAGGGCCGTATCTTTCGGTTTAGCAGTTTTGCGGTCTTCCCATGCTTTGTGGTCATAACACAAGCTACGTCTGCCCTGAGGGCTTTGTGGTGAACAATCAATAAAAATACACTCATTGGATTTTTTATCAAAAACAACAACATCCGGTTCACCCCCCGTTTTTTCCATCTCGTGCAAAGACCATAGCTTTTCCGTCTTTTCTTCCAACCGTTTCTGAATACTGGCCCATTCGCAAATTGAGTGACGTTTCATATTCTTCTCGAAACGGGTTTTCAATACTCCCAGCAACCTTTCACGATCTTCGGTTGAAAGTGTTTTTTGTTGTTTCATAAAAATATTGTAACAAAGATCACAATGTCAGTCAGGCGTATCCAGCACTAAGCCTTATAACAGCCTGTATGATATAATTACACTCATGACAGTCGCAAAAGCAGACTTAGCAGCGCATATAGATGATCTTCCTGAAATGGCAGATCTTGTCGCATTACATGAAGCTCGAGTCGCTGAATTAACCAGATCTCTCTTCTTCAGATTAGATCGTATGGCAGCTAGTCTTATTGGTTTCAAAGGAGGAACTATTATTGAAGAAATTTTCAGGCGAAAAGCACCGGTTAACATGGACGGCCCAAGCGATATAAACCTGGACGGAATAGATCCAGTACTCAGACCTTTTATCCAAGATTGGAGATTTATGTGCCACGTTACCACTGCAGACGGACGAAAAGTTGCGTACTCCATAAATTGTTTCCGGGGTTATATGAACCCGGAAATAATGGTCCCCGCAGACAATGGGTGGATTAGTTTTAACGTCCCCGTTGTAATTGACCCAAACGGATTTGCCAGAGTACATATTACCCGATATATTCATGACGCAGAAGACCAGTTCCAGAGAGCTGAATCATTAAAAACTTTCCAGGGAAATTACCAACGAGGCAATCCAATGTATGTCCTCATCAAAGAACTCCGTCAGAAATCGCAAAAATCCATTGAAATGCATTATGGCCTTCCAGACGAGAGAGGTGACATTAGCTTAATGGACGGCGAAACTGTTGTGGGTCTTGGACACGGTATCGGGCGCTTCAACAGTAGACAACGTACAGTAGATTGGAATCACTCATTAAGCAGGGGTCAGGAGCCACAAACAACTACTGCCGGAAACACATTGACTCTTAATTACGGCGGGACAGATGTCTTCGCTTATCCTATTCAGACGAATGTGTATGATGAAATCCGAGCAATTGTCGGTCCGGGACTACTGCAACTTACCGGCGGAGGAAACTAACAGATATTTCTTTTCCCACTCTTTCACAACTTGTAAGGCTTCTTCCTCTAGTTCGGGAACGTGGACCATTTCTATTTTCTCATTAAAGCTTTCCGTTAATGCATGTGTGTCTGCGTGTGTTTCGTAATAATCTCCGGAAACTTGGGATTTTGGAATAGCGTAGACAATTCTTCGGAGACCCGACCAATATGCGACCCCCATACACATAAGGCACGATTCAAGTCCTATGTACAAAGTTGCTCCTTTAAGCGATCCTGTTTGATTGAATGCTTTCGTTAGTGCATTTGAATCTGCATGAAAAAGTCCGGGGTACGGCACACTTACTTCAGATGACAAAACCTTACCATCTTTTACGACAACTGCGCCAGCCGGAAATCTGCCTTCCTCAAAAGATCTGAGGGAGTTTTCAATAGCAAGCTTGAGATATTTTAGATCCTCTTCTTGTGTCATGAAGAAATTATAACAAACTGTACTTATATTTATTCTTTGCTATACTGTTTTCTTGTATCAGGAGCGATAGGGATTTACTCCCTATCCAGCAACCGTGCGTAGTGCAGCGGTGCTCATCCCGCCCATGGCGGGAGATACGCCAATTATTATAAATTATTGGAAACATATGAAAATCTTCACTTCCGAGAGCGTGTGTGCCGGTCATCCCGATAAAATTTGCGATCAGATTTCAGACTCTGTTCTGGACGCAGCATTAGAACAGGACCCCATGTCCCGCGTTGCCGTAGAGACCATGGTGGGAAAAGATATCTGTGTGATTATGGGTGAAGTCACCACTCACGCAAAGTTGAACTACGAACTTATTGCACGAGAAAGAATTGAAAAACTTGGGTATACCAAAGCGTCATACGGATTTTCAAACAAGTCGAAAATAGAAGTCCATATCCACGAACAGTCCGTAGAGATAGCGGAAGGTGTGGATGACAAAGGTGCCGGCGACCAGGGAATGATGTACGGGTATGCATGTAATGAAACAGCAGAGCTTATGCCCATGCCTATTTCCATAGCCCATAAGCTCGCCAAAAGAATAGACGAAGTCCGTGAAAAAGCCATTCTTAAATATCTTAAACCGGACGGAAAAACGCAGGTATCGATCGCGTATGAAAATAATATACCGAAAGTCATAACCGGAATAGTAATTGCAGTTCCACACGAAAAAAGCATTAAACTAGAACAGGTAAAAAAAGATCTTTACGAAAACGTAGTTATTCCGGTGGTGGAAAAATATGCAATTCCTTATAAGGATTGTCTATACATAGTAAATGGAACAGGAGTATGGCATAATGGCGGTCCAGCTTCAGACACGGGCCTTACCGGAAGAAAAATAGTAGTAGATACCTACGGAGGAGTCGGGAGGATTGGGGGCGGGGCATTTTCCGGAAAAGATCCCACAAAAGTAGATCGTTCCGGCGCATATGCAGCGCGTTACCTTGCTAAAAATATTGTCGCACATTCATTTGCCAAAAAAGCTGAGGTCCGTTTGGCTTATTTTATTGGGGCAAAAGAGCCGGTGATGCTGGAGTTTGAAACATTCGGTACGGAGAAAGCCTCTGAAAAAGTAATTCATGACTTTCTCAAAGAAACGCTTGATACATCCGTCAGCGGAATTATAAAAGCATTCAATTTACGAAGACCTATCTACGTTCAAACCGCAGCATATGGCCATTTCGGGAAGGAAGGATTACCATGGGAAAAGATTGTCGGATAAGTTTTAACGTCCTTTGTGCCCTTTAATGATTTTGATTCCGCGTAGTCCCATAATGAGCATGAGTAATATGGCAATTTTTTCGGCGTAGTAGTCATTTTGATTCAAAAACATCTTCATAAAAGGTGTATTTTGGTTAAAAGCCACATGGAAGAGTATCGAAATAGGTACGGTCAACCACAGCCATGACGACCGCGGAATCATGATACGTATCTTAAGAAAAAGCTTACTCAGAAGAGGCGCGAGCAGAAAAACTCCGACATACGCAAGTATGGTATCAAAAAGCGTAATTTCCCCAATTCTGAACTGCCGTATATAAGCTAAGTAATCCACGTAGTAAGAGTACCATAATTTCGCGAAGGTTTACCGACAAAGCCACATCAGACAATTTCTCTCTTAAGACTCTCAGCAAGATGCACCATCAAATCATACGGAATCGTTTTACATATTCTCGCCAGCTCGCACATACAATTTTTGGCGGTCGGTATGTCGCTTATTATGATCACTTCATCGCCAACTTCCGGCTTTTTTACACCCGAAAGATCAATGGCGGTGATATTCATAGAAATCCTTCCTAAAATTTTACACTCGGTGTTTTTCACTAAAACCAACCCCTTATTAGATAACCTTCGATCAATCCCATCATAATACCCCGCGGGTATAACTCCGATCACCATGTCCTTCGTTGCAGTGAATGTACATGAATATCCGACTTTTTCGCCCTTTTTTAATGGCTTTATTTGGGCTATGGTTGACATAAAACTCAGCACCGGTTTCAAATCTATTTTTCCGAAAGATCGATCCGATTTCTCCAACGGGCTGATCCCGTAGCTGACAATCCCCGCACGTACGAGGTTAAATACATCATCTTTTACTTTATGCGCGCCGCCGGAAGCAGATATATGTCTCCACTGAGGAAAAACTTCATTTTTCCTCAGGATTTGAAGAGCCTGCTTAAAACACGCAACCTGGCTATAGGTAAACGTGTTCTCATGAGGGTTGTCTGCATCGGCAAGGTGAGAAGCCAACCCGACTATGCGGAGGTTTTTCAATTGCTTCACGTGCCTTACAAAATCTTCAAGTTTATCAAGCATTACGCCTTCCCTGTGCATCCCCGTATCGACAAAAATATGCACCGGACAATTTCTTTGCCCCTTGTTTAAGGCTCGGGCGGATTCTATGTCGAATATAGTAAAGTGGAACGGCAAGCGCTTCACCACATAGTTTTGCGGATCAGTATAACCAAGAATTAATATCGGAGTTTTTAGATGCAAGGAATTCAATTCATAAGCCTCATAAAGACTATCTACTGCCAAAAAAGCCGGTGAAAAAGAATCAAAAATAGGCGCAACGGTTTTAAGACCGTGTCCATAGGCATTACTTTTTAAGACCGGTGCGACTGCAAGACCTGGTTGAGAAGCCAACAGTTGGTTGTGATTGAATAAAAGTGCATTCTTGCTTACCAAGATCCTGTTCAGGTGCTTGTACTGCTTCCTACCGGGCAATGCAACCATACTGCAATTATACTCCCCAGAAGTTAATTAAACTAATAATTTCTATTTAAAGGAAAATTATCTGGTAGCATACTTATCCCTCCAAACTCTTTGACAACAACTGATTTGATTCGGCTTTTCAAGTCTTCCCTAATATGCGGATAGGTCATCTCGGATTCTCCGCCGATACTTTCACAATCGTCCTCAATAACAATATCGGGCATTAAACGTTCTGCAACGTCTTTGTATTGTTCTCCTGTTTTCCGATATAAGAGGTTTTGGACATCGGGAAAACCGTACTTTGTGAGAACTCCACGAATTATCTCTATTTCTTGTTCCGTATCCCTTGACGTTAAATAATATATTTCGGCGCCTCGTGACTTCCACATTTTTATCTTATCCACCGAGTTGTCATTGGGCACATAGTTCTCAAATTTATGAACGATTTGGTCTTGATTTATTGTCATTCTCACCCGCTCTTCACGTGAAACACTCTTGCCGAAGTTTGGCATAATTACTGTTCCTTCTGTAAAAATGAGTATCTTCATTAAGATATTATGCCACGTGCGCGAAGACTACGCAGTAGTTATGACCGAATTTCTGGGAGCACTTCGGACAGTAGGCATAGTGAACATAATATTTCTTTGCCCGCAAATTCTTTTTTGCCAGGCGGGAATCCATATCTCTGAGCCATAAGGGAACGGCCTGATACGGACCATCGTATACTCTGGTTAAAAAAGTACCGGACATTTGTACCATTTTGCCGTCAGGGATGGTTTTACTGACAGTCATGTTTATTTCGGACTTCCACGAAGACGGGTCATAACATAACATAAGAAAATCATTTTTCTTCGGCATTGCCTTTGCCTCCTCAATTTGCTGGGACATTTTTGTTATAACCGCGCCCATATTCAAGGGAATATGCATAATCTGAAGAACTGTGCCTTGCAGAAACAATTTATCTTTCCAGGTAAACTTTTTATCGTCGTATCGCTGAGGATCAAACCGAGAACAACAGATTTTGGTTTTCATATGCCCGATGATATACCATGAACCGACAGTACAACAATGATCGGGATCACATACTCCGGGTCTATGCCAAGAAAGAAAGAAGAATTATGCCTGCGAGCGCGGTAACAACACCTGCTATCTGCTGCATTTTTAATCGGTCTTTGAATACAAAATATGCCAGAACCGCAAACAACACCGGGTATGAGCTTGCAATCGGAGCAACTACCGCCGTTTGTCCATTGGCTGCCGCCAGATTGTATGCAAATAATGCAGCAGTGAGTAAAAGTACATTGATTGTCATAAATACTATGTTCTTCCTGCCTGTTGGTAATTCAAATTTAATCGATTTTGCTTTCATGAATAACAAGACAAGTGGAAAACCTGCCCACGAAATATACGCCGGCCAAAACCAGCCGATATTTCTTATGGGAATTTTAACGAAGGTAAAATACACTCCCCACGTCACCAACGAAACAAGAGCAAACGGTATTCCTTTATCCGACAAAAGTTTTTTTAAGTTTGAATTCATAAAATCAAACGAAGAAAGTAAAAGTCCGACAAAGATAACCACCACGGAAAACACTTGGATCAAACTGATCCGTTCACCCAAAAAAATAACCGAGAGAATAACCACCAAACCTCCGAAGGAACCTGCAATAGTTCCAACAAGTGATGCGTTTCCTACTTTTATGCCCTCATAAAGTGACAGAAGGGGAATAACTCCGATAGGAATCAGCACAACAAGCCATACAGCAGTCTCTAACGTTATTTTAGTGAGTTCAGGAATTGCAAATGGCACGTATAATGTGGCAATTACCATGCTCAGTATGTATGACCAGACTGCAGATGAGTACCCGCCGATTTTGCGCGCAACTAACCCGCCGAAAATATCAGCCGTTCCCCACCCGACCAGTGCCGTCAGCGCAAATAAAATTGCAATCATGTTATTTATTCTAACAAATAGTCCGTAAATTAATGCTCCTTGTTATTACAACAAAAGTCTGCTATGATACCTGTATTGGGAAATTTTAATAGAAACGAAAGATCAGGACCCCGCAGAGATGCCCCCCGTAGAGACTTCGGTGGTAATAGAGGTGGAGGATTCGGAGGAAACAGAGGACCGGCAGAAATGCATGACGCAGTCTGTGATAGCTGCGGAAAACAATGCCAAGTACCATTCAGACCAAATGGAAGCAAACCCGTATATTGTAGTGACTGCTTTAAGCAAATGGGTGGTGGACAAGATTCCGGTAGATTTCAAGACAGAGCACCACGTCGACCAGATTTCGATAGACAACCGAATTTTGAGCGTCGATCAGACACAAGACCACAAGGTAATGATCAAACGTCGGAAATAAATCGTAAATTGGATCAGATATTGAAAATATTAACCCCGGCACCCGTAAAATCGGCCCCTGTGATCATGGCTGAACCGAAAGCTGAAAAAGTTGTTAAAGAAGACGTAAATGTTACCGTATTTGCTCCGAAAGTGAAGGCTGCCAAAAAAGTCGCAGCTACACCAGTAGTGGTGGAAGAATAATCTCCGCAAGCATATTCCCTTTATTTTTTGTGTGTTTTTGGTGCCCTACATACCAGAACTACGTTCCAGCACAACGGTCCGAGAATCGGAAACAGCCCCAGTAATATCTTATCTGCAAACTCCAGAGGCATATAAAGCGGCTTCCATGAATTCCCTTCCTCAACAACTTTTTTCCACAACCGTGTTTTATTTGGATCCCTCCGCATAACTACAACCATCAAGCAAAAAATCACGAGCGTTGTCAGCCAAAACCATTTCACAGTAACATTTTTGAAATAGCTGTGAAAAACATCGATATCTGCTAAACGGATCGGACGCTCATCCTTTGAACGGACGCTTGTAGCAATTCTCCGGTATAAATTTATAACCGGGTTGTAATCAACCGGTTCCCAACACACCAAAGTTCCGTCTTTCTTCAGGTGCGGTAGCAATTGATCTAGAGCCTGGGGAATATTTATATGATGAAAAACATTGCCTGCATAAATAACATCAAATTTTTGTGATTTTTTAAGATTGAGGTACTCAATAGCCCCCTGAACCGTACTGACTTTTGTTTTATAGTTTTTAGCTATGCGTTGTGTTGTTTTCAACATCTCTTTGGAGAGGTCAAGGGCGGTCACATGAGCGCCTTTTAAGGCAAAATATACACTTGCTTCTCCGAGTCCCGAACCGATATCAAGAAGCGTCTTGCCTTTAATATTACCGAGAACTTGTGTTATATACCGCATTTCGGGTGCCGTGCACGCTTCGTTGGTACGGATGACATCTATTTTTTTCGGGTCCGTGTTTTTAGCCCACGCATCAAACAACCGTTCTTCATCCGCAAAATGTTCTAGCAGCCGCTCATCAAGTTTTTTTGGAATAGAAGACAGTTTGGAAACCGAGAGACCAGCTTTTTTGCTTATTTTAATAACAACTGTCAAGAACCAATCTCTATTATCCGACTGGATTTTATCCTCGTGGAATTGGAGATGCTTTTTCTTTTGTATTTTGACCGCATCCGGCGTATCACCTCGGAAATACCATATGAGTTTACGTGTGGAAATATACTCCACTCCCTTTCTGGGGTGTGTCCACGACACGGTCACGCTTTCGGAGCCGGAATATTTAAATTCAAGAGAACGTATAAAGTCACTCCATGCATCATAAGATGACGGGTCTAGAGCCCGCTCCTTTTCTGCAATAATACGAGCACTTAATAAAAATTGATGCCTGAAGCTTTCAAATTGGGGTTGTTTGGGCATGTTAGTGTTTCTTTTTTGATAACTTTTCTACGGTTGCCAGCATATTTTCATATGTTAACGGCCAGGGTTTTTTTGGTGCTTCGGTTATAAAGGTTTTAATTCTCTGGACGGTGGCATCCAAAAAACGCATGGAAATAGTCATCTCAGGGTAACTCCCATACATACATCCGGAACATGCGCTCGTTATTGCAAACACTTCCTTCCTGAATACGTGATCCCTATATACCTGCGGAAAGTCTGAAGAGTAGGTGTAGTATGCACTCGGCATTCTCCAATCACAGCACGGTGAAAACGAACCGTTCGGCAGAATAGCAAAATACAGATTAGGGCTGTCACAAACATTATTATTTTTGCTTCTCCATGACGTTGACTCGTTACGGACAAAACGCTTGATATCATCCAGATATTGATCACTGTCATAAAGAAGATACCCTTCCGTACGCATTGATCTTACCCGCTCGACAACTTTGTCCACACCTTTGTATTCCTCTGGCTTAAAACGCAGAGAGGTGTCGTATGAGCGGAAGCCGAGAGGATGAAAATTGGTTGAGACATGAATGGGCACAAGAGAAGTAAACCATCCGATTGCCGTACCGAATTTGATTACGTCTTCTATGTCGTACAAATTCTTACGCTGCAAAACACAACCGAGAGACGCAAAGCTTTTTTCCTTCGGTAAGTATTTCGTAAAGTGCGCCATTGCTTTTAATGCCCGGTGCCACGATTGTGGGAATCCTCCATTAATCGCATCTTGGGTAAGCGGATTTATGGAATCGAGAGAAATAGATATGTCACGTCCCCCATATTCGACCACCTTATGAATGGCTTCTTCGGAGGCAAGACCGTTGGTTTGCATTCGGACATGAACACCTCGGGACTCGAATTCACGTATAATTTCGGGCAGATCAGTACGCGTAAACGGTTCCCCTCCTGTCAAGAGTACCATCGCCACATTCATTTTTGCGAAGTTTTCCGCTATACGTTTTATCTCGTCCAGCGTACATTCCCGCATATCCGCATTGGCATACCGGATGTTGCATTGCACACAGGTAAGATTGCATCGGGCGGTAATATAGAACTGCACATACACAGGACTGTTCTTTGTAAGTACACCCTTGGTCAGTGATTGTGTGGATTTAATTGAAAACATACTTTCAGTTATTTATACGATGGTAGATATTGTATCCTTTTATTTGTTTTTTTAGAAAGTAGTGATTCTTTAAAGCCGACACAATCGCGTCAACGTCCATGTACCCTTTTTCCGTCGTGTGTAAATAGTCGGTTTTCACGATAACCCATTTGACGTTGTGCGTCTCGATTTCTGCGCTGTAATCGAGTGGCGAGTATGGAAAAGTCTGTTCAGCGTACTGCGTATATGCTAGCGGAGGAATTCTCCCGGTTACAAAATAAAAGGGATCTATTCCGGGAAGAGCTACCACAGAATCTTTAAGCGGGATATTCTTTTTCACATACCTTAACATAGCAGCGACATCCGCTTCCCATGTCTCCGGAACAACCCCCGGATAGCTTGTAACACGAACCGAACGAGCTGTTATCGATTGTTTACTAACCACTCCTAAAGGCACCCCTATAAGCAAGAGATGGCTTTCGATAAGCGAGAAACACAACGCGATTGCCGTACCGCCAGCTATCGATCCCACCACTTTTCCCCACGCAAAACTCGGAAAGAACTTGCATAACCGGTTATATAAAAGTATGAGCAATACTGCAAAAAGAGGATACGAATACATGGTAGCGGCTTCAATGGGGTGCAACATAAACGGTGATAAAGAAAAAACAATAACACACCATGAAAACACAAACATAAACCAATCAGTTTTTGATTCGATTTTTTTGGTACTCAAACTAAAAAGTAAAAGGAAGACGAGACCGAAAATCACCACATACCACACTGACGTAGAAAACATATACACAAAACCAGGTATAAAAGACATGTCCGTGGAAATTCCTCTGTTGCGTACGAACAGAAATGAAGCATACACAATCGGTGAGATGACCGCTCCATAGATTGCCAATAAAAAAATCTTTGTATTAGTAGCTTTTTTAACCAATATCAGTAATGATATTACTAAAAATGGGAAATAATAAAATAAGCTTCTTGGTCTAAAAACATCCGCAAATGTCGCAAAGAAAACAGATCCGGGGCGCCGTACTGTTATGGGAAATGTGAGCGTCTGATACACAAATTCTCGCAAAGAATTCGTTAAAAGCAGGTTTCCCAAAAATACAAAGAGGATAGTGAGCATTCCGCCCATTAACAATAAAAGTCGTTTTACTTTGCCTTCTGTTTCAAAAAAATAAATGTTAAATCCTCCTAAAAAGAACATAAGTACCGTGTATATAAGCCCGGTATTTTGCTTGAATAATATGGTAACTGCTGACAATATTCCGATAAAAAAATAGTTTTTACTCCCCGCGCTTTTACCCATTGTTTTCAACAATATATATATTCCGAAAAGAGATACGAGCATCATGTTAACGTCATATGAGGGAAACGGGTATCGGGCATGCCCGGAAAAAACCAACGGTAATAGTACAAGAAGATTAACCAACCTGTTTTTACCGACAAGGCTAAGAACCTTATATGTAATTACTACGGTAAGAAATGAAACAGACATCGAGTAGAAAACTTGATAGATATACACTGAACCGAAAACTTTCATAATTAAAGCCGAAATATAGTACGTTCCCGGTGTAAGTACCAACACAAAATCTTTGTAGGGAATCTGTCCGATAAATATCCGGTAAGAATTTTCGATAAAGTATGCAAAGTCTCCGTACAATGTAGTTCTCCCGCTCTGCCAAAATGTGACAAGTGCTGAGATTATCCCTATGGCATAAACCATGAAATTTATCATATCAGTGACATTCTATCATTCATACATTTTTGGCGTATGGCTACTCAAGGAAAAATGGGAAAAGGTGTATCCCAGCAGCTGATGTGACGCAACAATAGTTTCAGATTGTGATCTACGTCATTGAAATTCTAATTAGAGTTCGTTAGAATTCGTAAATAAAATATTTTAAAATAAGTTCCCTTCTAAGAACTCTTCCTTTTTTTGCATTATTTGTTCTAACATATTTCGTAGTTACTCCCCAATATCATCTCGGTGACAGTAATCAGGTCGAACAATTGCCATTTATTCTTTCCCGAATTGATTCCACATATCTGGTACGAGATTTTTACGTTGTCTACACTCGGGAAATCGGGCCACGGTTCTATCACGCGTTTTTATTATCCTCAATAATAAGGGTTCTCCCCATGGAGTATGCTTTTTATCTGCTTACATTCATTTTTCACTTTTTTATTTATGCAGTTGTATTTCGTTTAGCCGGATTATTCACGAAAAATATGCCCATTAAGTTATTTGCAGTACTCCTGCTTGCTCGCTCACAGTTCAGGAATCTCGGCGACGCAGGGAACATAAACGACAATTACATAACGCCTCAGTTGCTGGCAATGCCATTTGCATTGAGTGGTATTTATTTTGCTGCGAAAGAAAAATACTTCTTGGCTTTCTTTTCAATACTCATTGCCCTACCCATACACCCTTCCTTAACAATACTTACCGGTATTACAATTGCTGCAAGTTTGATTCTTGTACGATTTTCTCTGCCACGATTTTCGAAAAGCTTACTTTTTCTCGCTGTAACAGCCGCATTATCATATTTGTTTTTTCTGCAGTTTTCCGGAAAGCGCCTCGTATCCGATGGTCTTTATATATACATACTAGCCTATCTGAGACACCCCCATCATTACATTCCTTCGACATTCCCACTATGGGATTATGTCGTTTTCTCCCTCATGGCCGTGGCCGTACCTGTTTCACTCAAGTATCTACCGGCAACCAAAACAGTAAAAAAATCTATCATCAGTATGTATGTAGTTGCGCTGACATTAGTTGTTTTCGGCTATATGTTTGTAGAAATTATTCCTATCCGAACAATGGTCGAACTTCAATTGTTCCGAATTGTTTTTCTGGTCCGCTTGTTTGCAATTTTGGTAGTCATTGTTGCACTCGCGGGAGCTTTGGTACGAAAGATCGGATTGAGACCGACGTATGTAATGTTGGGATTTGCGAGCATTCCACTTTTATTTTTTTCGTTCTCCAAAGGAGTCCGTCTTATACCAAACCTGCCTATGCAGTTTGAATCGGATCGTATGTTACTGTATGAATTCGTAGCCAAAAAAACTGAGTCATCGGCACTTTTCCTGACACCTCCAAATTTTGGTAGCATGCGGATTATTCCGAAACGGGCAATCGTAGTAGATTGGAAATCGTTTCCGTTTATTGAAAAATACATGCTTATATGGCATCAAAGAATAGAGGCATGTTATGGAAAAGGTGATCTTTTTCAAAATTACCGTAATATAACCGATACCAAATTGCTTTCATTGAAAAAAACGTTTCAGTTTGATTATGTAATCCTTTATTCGTCTACCAAAACCAAATTCAGGGTACTTTACGAAGATTCCATTTACAAAGTCGTGAGACCACTTTAATTTTGAATCTTATAGGCGTATACTACCGTTATGTACGACAGAGAAAAGTATATTGCAGCAATTAAAACCGAACTTGCAGAAAATATTGTTAAACACTCCCTTGCATTAGAGGCCTGCATGGGTGCATTGTATGATTATCTGAGCACTCAAGGGCAGTTAACCCCAGCGGATGAAGCCCGTGACGAATGGATGCTTTCCGGAATTATTCATGACATTGATTTCTCAGAAAGTTATAAGGAAACGCATCCGCTGAAAACATTGGAAGTGTTAACCAAGCACAACCTGACCATCCCTGAATCGGTAGACCAGATAGTGAAAGCGCATGCTCCTGAGCGTACAGGTAAACAACCTGTTACAAAAGCGCAGTGGGCACTATTTTGTGCAGACAGTCTTACCGGCCTTATTATTGCCGTTGCGCTTATACTTCCCACCAAGAAACTTGCGGACGTCAAACTTTCTTCGGTTATGAAACGCTTTCTAAAAGATCCGCGATTTGCTGCAGGTACCCGCCGCGAAGAAGTTGCTATGTGTGAAAAACCGGAAGGTCTAAACATAAAGTTGGAAACATTCATAGATATTTGTCTTAAGGCCATGCAGGGAATTGCTTCGGATATCGGATATTAATTTACCAATGCGGAACATAGTGAGTTATCATGGGTGGATTACTGCTTGAGAGTTGTTTAATGAGATCATCCGGACCCTCCAGATAAAGCACATCCTCATCTTCATAATGCTTCTTACCTTGTTCGTCAATGTGGACAAAATACTTCTGTGCATCATATAAAATCGAATAACCACATTTTAAATAAAATTCGCTGACGCTTTTGCCACAAAAGCCGATCATCGTTCGGGGATACTTTTTTACGTAATCCTTAATTGAGAACATGAGTTGCTTCCCGTACCCTTTGAATTTTTCTACTGCCGCAATCATCGCGATTCCCCAGATCTCGTACTTTTTTTCTCCAATATATACCTCAAGAGGACGCAGTCTTCCAAAAGCAACTATTTTTTCGCCTTCCTTGTTGAGAAAAAAAACACTATCATAAAACGGTTTATTCTGAGGTCCCCCGAGTATGGTGTCAGAATTAAATTCTTTTTTTCTCCACGCATTAATCACGGCGAGCTCTTCAGATGTTAAATCAGGAGCATTTTTAACAATTACTTTAGTCATAAGTTGTAAGTATACCCTTTCTACTTGCCGAAAATCGGGAGTTTCTGAGGAGACTTTACATAATTCGCGTATAGTTCAAGATCGCTATAATGATCAAATGCTACGGTTTGCTCAGGGGGTAACGCGTCGAGAGAAAACCATTGCAGTTTTTGCACTTCTTCGTCGGATTCTCCAATCTTCTTCGCCGGATGCGCTGTAAAGACGAATTCAACATTTGCACGATCTTCACCTTTTCGGTGCGGATTATCTTTAATGCGAAAGAGCGTTAGGTCTTGGACTTCAAAACCACTCTCTTCGCGGATTTCCCGTCTGATAGCTTGTTCCAACGTTTCTCCATGTTCAAAAAAACCACCGATAAGTGACCATTTACCACTTTCCATCAGCGGCTTACCCTTAATTGTCCCCCGCAAACCCAACAATACTTTCCCATCGTCTACAATTAGAGCGTTCACCGTAACATGACGCAATTTCCCTTTGCCACCATCTTCGAATGTGCACGTAATCATACGTGCATTGTATCAGATTTAATCACCACAGCACGGATCCTTAAACCCACAATTTTTACAAATGCTTGTTACAGAACCCTTCATGCCATATAAAGATAACAGCCTACATTGAGGACATTCACGGATATTTTCAAAGAACCGCTCTTTTGGTAAGACTTTATTTTCCTTTTTTTGATCCTGCACTTTTGGTTGCATGTGAGTCAAGTGGTGCGTTGGTAACGTGCAACTTTTGAAGCTGTTTTGAGAAATCGACAAACGTTATCCCCGTAGGCACTACAAACACAGAGTCCTGAATCTTGGCTTTTGAGCAATGTTTTTGATACTGATTGACTGTTTTTAACACTTCCGCTTTGCTTTGATCAAGTTTTTTTTGCGTAGCCGGGTTTTTAGAGACAAGGGAGACTACCGTTCCCGTTTTCGAGTTTTTAGTCCACAAATACATTTTGTTATTGACTATAAGCACGTTCCCGGTTGATTTATAACCCATAGAGAAGCCTGACGCGCGAATATTCTTATTTTTAAGATATATTGTGATTTTTTGTGTCTTCCCGACTTCATACGAACATTTAACTGAAAGTTGTGAAGGCGTGGGTGTTGCCGCAAAAACACTTGTTCCCCAACAGTTTAACAATATAACAATAGTACATACAAACAAAACTAATTTCATGAGTACTAGTATACGATTTTTCTTAGTTTGAGGAGTTGCGGGAAGCGACGTGTCGGAGCGACGTGTTGAGAATTTTTTTTCTGATACGAACGGATGTGGGGGTGACTTCCAAAACCTCGTCATCGTTTATGAAATCCAATGATTGCTCGAGTGACAAAACAGTTGCCGGAGTAACCTGAACAGACACACCTTCTCCGGAGGAACGGTTGTTGGTAAGTTGTTTCGCGCGGCAGACATTCACTTCGATATCTTTATCCCTATTACCGAGACCGACAACCATACCTTCATACACCTCGTCCTTCGGACTTACAAATAATGCTCCGCGCTCCTGTGCATTGCCGATACCATATGACATGACCGTGCCTGCCTGCGAAGCGACGAGCGCACCTGATCTCAGTGATTCGGTGTGAGCCTCCTTCGGGGCATATCCCAAAAAGTACGAGCTGATTATTGCCGTTCCTCGGGTTTTCGTCATGAGTATTGTCTGTGTTCCGATTAAGTTATGATCTGAAATACGATAAATCAAGCGGTTTGTTGTTCCTCTCAAAGTCGTCATATCTTTCAATTCACCTTTTCGTTTACCGAATTCTTCTGTTACGGCACCCAAATATTCTTGAGGGACATCAACGGTAACCTCTTCAAACGGTTCTGAAACAACTCCGTCGATAGTCTGATAAATAACGTGCGGTTTCGAAACTTCGAGCTCAAACCCTTCTCGACGCATTGTCTCAATAAGAATCGAGAGATGAAGTTCTCCTCTTCCAAACACGACAAAGTTCACTCCTTGAGAATCCTCTTCTATTTTCAAACCGAGGTTTGTTTCCTTTTCGCGAAGCAGACGTTCTTTAATTTGACGGGAAGTTCCGAATTTTCCTTCTTTGCCTGAAAAAGGACTCGTGTTCGGACCAAGAGTTATTTTTATAGTCGGTTCGCTGATTTTAATTGCTGGAAGACTTTCCGGATCTGATGGATCCGTCAACGTCTGTCCGATTGTTAACTCGGGAATACCCGCGATCGAGACAATGTCCCCTGATGTTACCGTTTCTGCTTCAACCCGATTAAGGCCTTCGGTAGTATATAGTTTCTGAACTTTGTAGTTGCCCAAAACCTTGCCTTCAGAGACAACCGAAACGGTATCATTTCTGTTGAGTTTACCCCTCATAACTTTACCTATGCACAATTTACCGACATAATTATCATAATCAAGCGTGGAAACTACCATTTGGAACGGTCTGTCCTCGTTGATATTCGCTGTCGGAGTTTCCTGAAGAATAGACTCAAAAAGCGGTTCGAGGCTGCCGGGCGCTTCCGAATCATAGTGTTCCGGGAGTTCATAAAACGCTTTTCCGTCTCTTCCGACTGCATAGAGAATACAGAAATGGAGCGAAGACATGTCATCAGCAAGTTCCAAAAACAAATCCTCAACCTCTTTGATTACTTCCGCAGACCGTGCATCACGCTTATCTATTTTATTGATAACCAAGATGATCTTCAGCCCGGTATCAAGCGCCTTTTTAAGCACGAATTTCGTTTGAGGAAGGGGGCCTTCTGCAGCGTCGACCAGTAAAACCGCTGCACTTGCCATATTGATAACACGCTCAACTTCACCTCCGAAATCCGCATGTCCGGGAGTGTCGAGTATATTGATTTTTGTATTCTTATAGAAAACAGAGGTGTTTTTGGCAAGAATAGTAATGCCTTTTTCGCGCTCTAGATCATTCGAGTCCATAATGAGCGTATCGGTCATTTCTTTCTGATTATCCCTAAAGGTATGTGTTTGCTTCAAAAGAGCGTCGACGAGAGTCGTTTTACCATGGTCGACGTGAGCTATGATTGCAATGTTTTTTATGTCCATAACCTATGAAGTATATCATACAATAACCAAATGTACCAGTGACAAATGACGACGCCGGGGATAACTATTTCTGATTTAAGAGTTCTTTATTCCGAATTTTGCCGTATAATATACAACTGTTATGAGAAAAAAATGGAATCCACGGGGATCTCTGGTAATCGGAATTGTTGTGGTGTTACTTGGTATCGCTGTCATTACCCGAGCTGTCACATTCATGAAAAATATCGGTGTACGCAGCACCGGAACAACTCAAAGTAATACTCCTCAAACCGAGTTCAACATTGCGCTTTTAGGCTTCGGGGGTGGAAACCATGAGGGGGCCTATCTTACCGATACCATTATCGTCGCTCACATTGACACAGCAAAAAATAAAGTCCTGATGATCTCAATTCCGCGTGATTTGTGGGTGCAAATTCCGACAAAGTCAAAAACACCCTATTATCAGAAGATAAATGCGGTCTACGAAATGGGACTATTTCCCAGCGATTTTCCCGACCTGACTCCCAAATACGCCAAAAAAGACCCAAACGGGTTATTATTGAAAGAAATTCTGAAAAATATCACCGGGTTGCGAATTGATAACTATTTTGCAGCGGATTTTTCAGCATTCACAAAAACAATCGACCTTTTGGGAGGAATAGACATTGTTGTCGACACTGCATTCGTCGACCCCGTCTACCCCATCGACGGGAAAGAAAACGATCTGTGCGGCAAAGACGAACAGTTCAAAAAAATAGAACCCTACCTTACCCAGCCGGATCAAGCCGCCATGGATGCTTTGTTTAAAGATAACAATGAACTTAAAGAGTTTTTTATCAACATTACCGACGCACCCGAAAAAGCATTCCCGTGTCGCTATGAAACCTTAGAGTTTGCCAAAGGAGCGGTCCATTTAACCGGAGCCGAGGCGTTGAAGTTCGTCCGCTCGAGACATTCGCTTCAGGACGGATCTGATTTTGGACGGGCAGCCCGACAGCAAAAAGTGATCATTGCCATCAAGAATAAAGTGCTTTCCATCGGTTTTATACCCAGAATACTACCCCTTATTAAGGAACTTGAGGGTCATATTGTGACAGATCTGAGTTATGATGAAATCGGAAAGTCCGTTACGGAGGTTAAAGATGCTTCCTCATACAAAGTTAATAAGCTCGTTCTTTCCGATAAAAATTATCTGACAAATGATTTTGCAAGTACGGGGCAATTCATTTTGAGACCGAAAGCAGGAGATCAGGTATGGACAACCATTCACCGGGAAATCAATAACACTATTCTGGACATCACCCCAACACCGTCAGTCTCGCCAAAAATTTCAAACGGAATCAGTTCTCAGAAACTGAAAAAGTAGTACTTATTTGAATACGACGGGAATCCGACAGCAGCACTTTTTCCGCTCCGTCTTTCGCACTCACATCTACAAATTCGACCGTGTGCATACCCCTATCAGTCGGAGGGTACGAAAATGCCTGTTGAAATGAAGCAAATCGGGAATAATTATCAGTCGTCGCGTTAATATTTTCGCTTAATTTGACACTCCCCTTGCTATCTAAAATCCGGAACAACATGGTTCCTTCGTAGAAACCTTTCATTTTTCCGGCAACCTGTACTACCCCGTCTGTAAGAACCTCGTTGGCGGTTGGCCGGTAGATTACCAATCTGTCTTTAAATACCGTAGCAGGAGTAACCCCCATCTTCATAGGCTTTGATTGTTTTTGTCTCTCAGGGATTAATACAAGTGCCAGTAGCAAACCGATAATGATACATGTCTCTACACCTATCATTAAAGCTACTTTTCGCGATTTTTTCTCGTGAGTATCCACACTTGTATTGTAGCAAGTGTCATGGCGATATTTTACAAAGTCGTGTAAAATCCTTCTGATGTTTCATTTAATCCTGATACTGGGTGCCCAAATTCTACTTTTATTTGTACTATTGGCGCTTATATATTATTTTCTGAGCATGATTATTTCAGACGTATTCGGCGTCCCGTTCGTCCCGACAACAGGACGGTCGGTAAAGCGCATTTTTGATTCGATTTCTTTAAAGAAATCGGACATTTTTTACGATCTGGGGTGTGGAGACGGCAGACTTGTTTTTTTTGTTGCGAAAAAATACGGTGTGAGAGCAGTCGGCGTAGAACGCAACCCATTATTAAACTTTGTATCAAATATCCGCAAACAAGTATTGAAGATACCCCACGTTGAATTTTTGCGAAAGAACCTGTTCGACGTAAATCTATCAGAAGCTACCATCATTTACCTTTTCCTCTTTCCCGAAGTAGTGGAAAAATTAAAAGGAAAACTGCTTACCGAATGCAAAAAGAATACGATTATTGTCTCACATGGCTTTAAAATCAATGGCTGGACAAAACGCTTATACTTCACGCGTGAAGAAAAACCTTTTCTGACATTCTACTACCGTATATAACTATCGGAGTTTAGCTCTGAATTTCTTTTCCAGATGCTCAATGATTGAGTTGCGAATAGGCAGCACATGTGACGCTTCAAGAGCCCCTTCTGCCTGACTGTACGTTATGTTGAGAAAAACCGATTTAGTTTTGTTGTCGAGTATACGCGGATCTTCTCCTAACGTAACTTTTGAAACAAGCGGTGATGTATTTTTAACTTCAGTTACCACTTCACCTACCGCAGTATCTGCCGGAACCACGAGAGAAAGATCTTCCCGGACAATCTGCGGAGGATTGGTAAGCACAGACACCATGCGCGAAACAGGCAGTGACAGTAATTTCGACAAAGAGATTTGGAAATAATATGTCGGGGTGTTACCGTCAATTTCCACGTACACAACAAAGTTTTCCTGATATGTACGCTCTAAACGTTCGAATAAAAGTTCAGCAACTCCCCTGGCATTCCTAAACTGTAAACCGTCCCGTGAGAGTATGCCTGCAACAACGTCTTCTTCCACATATTCGCCTTGTTCACGGTAATATATCTTCCCTACCTCAAACAAAGCAATGTTTGTGTTGCGATATTTGCGCTGAGTTTCTGCCGCATGGACAAGCATTTCCTGCAAAGATGTCCGTAACATAGTTTTTTCGCTGTTCAAAGAATTTTCAAGCACTACCGGCTCAAGTTGGGGATTATTCTCCCTAGTCAATGGTTCCGTAATTACTTCAGTAAGGCCGGCTGAAACAAGAATATCCCGTACTTTTTCGCTCAGCAAAAACATTTTCGACTGTATATCTTTCGGAACTGCCGTCGCTGGCATGTGCTCCGGTATTTTGTCATAACCGTAAATACGTAAGACTTCTTCGACTAAATCCGCTTCCTGATCAATATCGGTCCGGTAATACGGAATCACTACCTGAAAAATTGAAGGAGCTGTTTTCGTTACCTGCATACCGAGCGATTTTAGGATTGATTCCACCTTTTTATCGGTAACCGTAATCCCTCCAAGCGCTTCAATGGCTGAAAGAGACAAAGTAACATTCTTTTCGGCAAACGGTTTATCATAGCTCTCGGTGTGATCAATCATTTTTCCGCCACACAATTCCATTATGAGACCGTATGCTCGTCTCAACGCGATATCACTCACTTGAGGATTTAGAAACTTCTCGTGGCGAAGAGACGCTTCGGTTCGAAGACTATGCCGCAAGCTTGTTCTGCGAATATATGCCTGATTGTATGTGGCAGCCTCTAGAAGAATACTTGTCGTGTTCTTATCTACCGCCTCCTCGGCACCGCCAATAACTCCGGCAAGACCACGTATTTTATCGGCATCGGTAATCACCAGGTCGTCGTTAGTTAAATTGATTTTTTTCCCGCCAAGAACAGTTAATTGTTCGCCTTTACGGGCCAAACGCATAACAAGTTTCTTACCTGCGATGCTGGACAGATTAAATACATGCAACGGTTCACCATATTCGACCATTACAAAGTTCGTGATATCAACGATGTTATTAATGGTTTTAATTCCATACGCTATTAAACGATCTTTCAGCCATTGTGGTGATTCCTTAACCGTTATGCCGCTGAAACTAATGCTGTTGAAACGATAACACTGTTCCGGCGCCTTGTTCTCGATAATTACACCCGAACTTAACGCAGGTAATTCAGCGATGACTTTCGGTTCACGGTATTCCACACCGAACACTGCAGCCGTTTCACGGGCAAGTCCGATAAGCGACAAACAGTCGGATCTGTTTTGCCGTACTTCAAGATCAAGAACTGTAGTTCCTGCAACGGTTTCAGGACGGTGATCCTGCATATATCCGATCGAAGTCAATTTGTTGGTCAAAACAGTAAGATTCTCGGGGACGTCCACGTAGTCTTTGAGCCATAAAATAGGTAATTTCATAGTTACTCCTGAAAAACGAGTTCTCCACTATACAACTTTCTAATGTCTGAAATTCCATATTTCGTCATAACCATACGATCAAGTCCGAGACCAAACGCAAACCCGGACCATTCTGCAGGGTCGATGCCACAATTTCTCAATTCGTTTGGATGAACCATTCCGGAACCTAAAACCTCAATCCATCCACGGTATTTGCAGACCAGACAGCCTTTACCCTGACAAAATGTGCATTGAATATCCAAGCCGGCTCCCGGTTCTACTTGGGGATAGTATTTACAACGGAAACGCGTTTTCACATCGTCTCCATACAAATATCTTACCAGCGCGTTCAACGTTCCTTTCAAGTCCGCCATAGTAATTCCCTTATCTACCAGAAGCCCTTCATATTGATAAAACATTGCCCCGTTTGTGGCGTTCGTTGTTTCATTACGATAGACTTTTCCCGGCACCACTATGCGGATCGGGAGTTCTTCCTTCGTCATAGCCCGAGCTTCAACAGAGGATGTGTGCGTACGCAAAAGCACTTCCGGTTCGGAGATATATAGTGTGTCTGCAAGTTCTCGCGCCGGATGGTCTTTCGGCAGGTTCAGTTTCTCGAAATTAAATTCATTTGTCTCAATCTCGGGTCCTTCGTATACACTGTAACCCAAGTAGCGAAAAAAAGCGTTTAACGTACGGGTAATAACGGTGGTCGGATGCAAATGCCCGACAACAGGTTTGAGTCCGGGAATCGACGTATCAAGAGGTAGTTTTGCGACCGTTTCTTTCCCGAGTTTGGTTTCGGCATCGCTGAAAGCTCTCTCAAGCTCTGCACGAATTTCGTTCAGAAGTTTTCCGTAGTTCTTTTTTTCACTCACATCCGATATGTTTTTTATTTCCTTGGACCAGATGTTGAACTGACCGTTTCTGCCGAAAACTTCTACGTGCAAATCCAATATTTCTTTATGCGTTGAGGCACTACATATACGTTCAATAAGTTGAGAGGATGCGGTGTGAAGCGCTTTGCTGTCCATGTTACATTTCCTTCAGGGATTTGATCGCGCGCTCAAACAACGTTGGTTGTTGAGCAAGATATGACCAAATCTTCCGATCAACAAGGACATTGTTTTTCCTGAGAAGGTGAATGAATTCGCTATACTTTAACCCGCCTAAGCGTAAAGCCGCGTTAATGCGAATAATCCATAGCCTTCTGAATTGTCGTTTTCGTTGCTTTCTTCCTGCGAAGGCGTATTCTCCTGCATGAAGAACAGCTTCGGTTGCCACTTTAATAAGACGGCTTTTTGTCATCCTGAACCCTTTGGCAAGTTCCAGAACCTTTTTATGTTTTGCTCGCGTTATAACGCCACGTTTTATACGTACCATATTATTTTCCTAATACTTTTTTAACTTTTATTGCGATCGAATTAAACAATGATTTTACTTGTTTCAGTCTGCGGATTTGTCCGTTTGATTTGGAGGAACGCAAATGACGGAGGTTGTGACTGCGGTGTAGCACCTTTCCGTTTTTTGTTACTCGAAATCGCTTAATGACCGATTTTTTAGTCTTTCTTTTCTTCATGTTTTGTTTTGTCTAAAGTTATAACAGCTCTCATTACTTTGCCCTGCAAAAGCGGACCACTTGTTATTTTAGCTTTTTCAACCTTCTCTGTAAAGTGCTTAATCACTTCCATCGCCAGATCTTTTTTAATGATCTCGCGACCTTTCAACCATAAACTGATACGTACCTGATTACCTTCTTTCAAAAACTCTCCTGCCCGAGATGCAAACCGGAGAAGATCGTTCTCCGCCATGAACAAACCTATTTTCAATTCCTTCGTCTCCGTTTTGCCCTTCTTGTCACCGGACTTATCCCGTTTGGCAAGTTGGTACAAATACTTGTTAAAGTTAATGACCTTAGCAACCGGCGGCACCGCTCTCGGGGCTATCTCTACAAGATCAAGCCCTACGTCACGTGCCTTCTGCAGCGCTTCGTTCCGCGACATTACACCAATAAAGTTGTTCTCGTCATCTAGCACCCGGAGTTCTGCTGCCCGGATATATTCGTTCGTAGCTATGCTCCGTTTAAGAAGTAGCTTTTTACTCGGTTGTCTTTGTGCCAATAGATTCTTGTAACTTACTGATAAAGTCGTTTACTTCCAAAACTCCGAGATCTTTCCCGGCTCTGGTCCGGACCGTAACTCTTTGTACGGGAAGGGCATGCCCGTCCCCTACACTATCCGAACTTTCTTTGTCACCAATTATACACAGATATGGCACCTTTTGCAATGTCCATTCACGTATTTTAGCCCCAAGCGTCTTATTGCTTTCATCAAGTTCTGTCCGTATACCAGACGCTTTAAAGAGATCAAAGCTACGCCGTGCCGTTTCCACATGTCGATCCGCAACAGGAAGAATCGCCACTTGCGTCGGTGCCAACCACAACGGAAATGCACCGCCGTAATGCTCGATAAGAACCATCATGAGCCGTTCGGCTGACCCGAGAATTGCCCGATGAAGCATTACCGGACGTTTGTCTTGACCATCAGAATCGGTATACGTCAATTTGAACCGTTCGGGCATAAAGAAATCTATCTGAACGGTCGATAATTGCCATTCTCGTCCGAGAGCATCGGTCGCCATCAGGTCCATTTTTGGTGCATAAAAAGCAGCCTCGCCCGGACCGTCATAATATTCGATATTGTTTCGTTTCATGATTTCAACGGCCCATTTCTCCAATTTGTCCCACACTTTCGGATCACCGATATATTTTTCAGGGTGAGCTAGGTCTCGCGTCGACAAACGGTAACGATACTTAAAACCGAATGTTTTCATGATTTTTTTCGTCATAGCCAGTGCACGATCGATTTCCTCATCCACCTGATCTTCACGACAAAACACATGACAGTCATCTTGTGAAAATGACCGGACTCGTGCAAGCCCGTTTAATTCTCCCGGTCGCTCATCCCGATACAACATGGCAAAATCAGTCATACGGATGGGCAGATCACGATAGCTACGGGGTTTGGAAGCGTAAATCTGTGTATGTTGTGGACAGTTCATCGGTTTCAAATACATTTCTTCATCCGAGTAATTTGACACCACGCGAAACATGTCTGCTTTGTACTTGTCGTAGTGGCCGGAAGTTTTGAACAGATCCGCTTTCGCTATCTGTGGAGTCCACACCTGGGAGTAACCCTCTTTCCGTTGCGTCTCTTCAACATAATCATTTAACAAGCGACGTATCAGGGCACCACGCGGAGTATATAACGGCAACCCGCTTCCAATAAGCGGAGAAAACGTAAATAAATCAAGTTCTTTACCGAGTTTTCTGTGATCCCGTTTCTTAGCCTCTTCAAGTAACTTAAAGTGATTTTCAAGTTCTTCCCTTGAGGGGAAAATGGTTCCATAAATGCGGGTAAGCATTTTATTCTTCTCGTCACCCCGCCAATATGCACCGGCAACAGAAGTCAACCTAAAATATTTCAGTTCATCTTTCGGATTTTCGCTGTGACCGCCCCGGCATAGATCCTCGAAATTACCTGATTTATAAAATGAGAGTTTTTCTCCTTTGCCCGCAAACTCTTCAATAAGTTCCTTTTTGTATTCATTGCCTTCAACACGTCTCAACGCCTCTTCCTTCGTAACCTCGTCTCGTTCAAAACCATTCCATTTTTTCACTAATTCGTGCATCTTCTGTTCGATTCTGACAAAGTCTTTTTCGGAGATGGGGTTCACGAATTCAAAATCATAATAAAACCCGTTCTCTATCGATGGACCAATTGTTCTCTTCGTATCTGGCCAGATTTCCATAACAGCAGCTGCCAAGAGATGTGCACATGAATGACGTAAGTGATCAAGTGCTTCCTGATTATTTTGATTATTGTTTTTCATATTTTTAATTGTATCAATTTCTAATTCTTTTTTCGGGTTTGCCTCGCCGAAGTCTCGACGCAGGCGGGCATAAAAAAACTCCCTTTCGGGAGCAAAAGTGTTTCTGCCACAAAACACGCTCCCCTATAAGGAGACCGTAGTAGTGGTAAAAACAGCAAACAATTCCATAGCGAAGAGTTTATTCTATGGCACATACTTTGTCAAGAGTTCATTACTTCGTTACTTCTTGAGTATGAACACCGAGCACACTTTCCGACTGTTCTAGGGACATTGCTTTGCGGTTATTGACGACAATCGCTGTGATTAAAAGTAAAAGCGCCGCCAAACCGTACATCACAACATACACGAACATGTTTTGTTGAGGCTCTTTTTGCATTCTGACGCGATGCACAGTATGAGTCTTTTTAACACTGCGATGAACTTTCTTTGCCATTCTAGTAATATTGTTAACTAATAACCATCAACCAGTAACTATAAACCCTAAACTATCTACCATTAACTAGTTATATCGTTACAAATTCTTACTTTCTTGTCAAGAAGCAGTTACTTTGTCGGTCCCGCTACGGAGAAGTCTTTCACTAAAACCGTTTCGGTAACAGTGTTATTCGCTCTGTCCCAGAGTCCCCGTACAACCACTTTGTCACCAATCTTCATATCTGCAAGCGTTATAACCTGTTGCTTGTTTTGACCGTACACTTTTGTTTCGGAAGTAATCGTAACTGTTTGCTGATCTGTCCGTTTGTTCGGTTGGAATACAAAAGAGTTACCCGCCGAATTCACCGACACGACAGATCCGGTAAACGTGCCACGGTATCTCTGAATTGACTGGTTCCTGATGACCAGCGCACTCATGGATGTTTGGCTGTTATCCGTCCATTCCCCGACTGCCTGCAACCAATCGTTTACCTGAAACTCAGAGAGAGCTGAAACGGCGCCGAGACGACGATACAGTCTCGTGTTGGCAGTAACCTGAAGTTGAAATGTCTTCCCTGTTGTTGTCGTGACAGTCAGTGCAGTGCCATTCATGGCAGTCAGCGTAACCCAGCGTACCGCACGGAGCCGCATGGCAGGCGTACCGCTTAACCGCATCTCCTTGCGTTCTGCGTTTATAGACGGGCGGATGCCCAGCTGCCGTCGCACAGCAGGATTCTCAGCAAAAACACTGGGAATAAATGCTAACGAAAGCGAAAGAACGGTAAGTCCCATAAGTGACTTCTTCATAGTAGTAAATAAATTTGTAACTAACGATGCATTAATAGTATGCCGAAACACGAAAAATAGTTTCAATATCAGCAGACATATCTGATACGCACGTATTTTCAGTCATCTATTGACTCTACAGCATCCAGGGATATAATTGTATATATTATAGGATAGGTTCCTATAGTTCTTTAACAACCCAAAGAGCATAAGATAAAGCATAAAAACCGTTTAGGATCGGAGAAGAGGGATGGTTTATTGTTTATAGTTGATAGTCAAGGGTTTAGAGTTAATGGTCACTATTAACCATCAACCATAAACTATCAACAATTAACCCTTTCTTTTTTCCGATCTTAAACTTAGAAGAAAAGGCCCCAGAGGTGGCCAAACATGAAGACAAGACTTGGCCGCTTGGCGGCCACAATACTGCCCGCCCTTGGGGCCGCAGTAGTTTTGCTCGCCGCGACGGCGAGCCCGAAGTTGACCGCGCGTAGCGCGGAAGAAGTTAGTCCTGCGCAGTCCGCGCAGGTGATTACCATGAGCGTTTATCCCTGGGAGGCGTGGTGTCCTCCTGGGGTGTTGTTGACGTTTCATGCGAAGGTTTTTGTTGGTGGCACCGAAGTCGTTACCGACGTCGGCTGGATAGCCGACCGAGGGACCGTTAATGGCTGGGGCAACTATTTTGCCCCCTACAAAACTGGCCCGGACACCATAACGGTTATCCTGGCCAGTGACTACGGTATTTCGGCAACGGCGCTCGTGCACGTGGTGCCGGGCGCCCAAATGACCGTTACGGCAGTGTTGCCGAACGGCCCCGTTTTTCCGGCCGGGGTTCCCCAGCCGGTATCGTTCTTAATCGTCGACGAGTGGGGCAACCCACTACCGGAGTGGACGAACGTCACGCTCGGCCTCCCGGCCGAGCTGACGTACAGCGGCGGCGAACTCGTCGGCCTCAAGGCCGGCGGGTTCACCACGGTCATGACCGTAGCCCTCCCGGGCCCAGTCGTGACCGGAACGTTCGGCGTCACGGTAACGGCGCCCACGCCGACCATCACGCCGACGCCGACGCCCAGCCCAACGCCGACCAGAACGCCCACCGCGACACCGACGGCAACGGCTACACCCGTGCCCCCGCCGGCGTACAAGTTTTTCCTCCCCCTCATCCGTCGCTAGACGGCTGAGGGGTTAGCGTGCCCCGACGCTTTTTACCAAGGTCGGGGCACAAAATGCAAAATCCTTTCATGCACTGCAACTCGAGCAAATTGCTGTTCGGGATACCGCAGGGTGTGACTGCTGCTCTTTGGGTCTTGCATTTTCAATTCCGCTCTTCATATACTCCAATTAAACAATTAAATGGAGTGAATATACGTAAGACACTTAGAATCCTTCTGTATGAGTTGCTTCTCTTTTTCTGTGTAATGCTTCGCAAGCAAGATTTGATTGCGTTGGTTGAGTAAGTGGTTTATCTAGAAACTCAAAAACCAGCTCTTCCAAAAAGAGCTTAATTTCTTCACTTCTCTGGGCTTGCTGCATGACTGCCTTGATAATATGTGAACGTTCATAGAGAATTGCGAATTTTGCAATTGTTGAGAGCGACACGTGCAGGTTTTTCTTGATTACAGCATAATCAATATCCTTCTCGAGCAGGAACATAATTGCTATTCGTTTTGCAAATACCAATCTCTCGGAATAAGACATGAGCTCAAGAAGAGTATTCATAAATTCTTCTTTGTTTTGTTTTCTCCCGAATACCAGAAAGAATAGATTGAATATCTTTTCCAGTTTATCCGGCTGCACTGCAATTTTTGATAATCTGATCATAATTCCAATTAAACAATTAAATGAAATGAAAATCTACGGTCTATATACATCATTTGGACTATGGTAAGGATATCTTGCAAACCAGTACCGATTAAGTACAATAGATGCTATGGTTCCCCAATTGAATATGGCACTTGAGTTGATTAAAGATCATGGACTGCTTGCGTCTTCCCTGCTCCTCATGATTGAAGAAGTCGGCGTTCCTCTTCCCTTTCCCGGTGACTTGGTCATTGCGTTTGTCGGATATCAGGTAGCGCTCGGCAGATATACATTCATGGAAGCATTCCTTTCGTTCTTTTTAGTCGTGCTCGGAAGCTCATCTGTACTTTATTTTCTGGCAAGCAAATACGGTGAATTTTTGGTACTGAAAGTGTTTAAGCTCATCCATGTGTCTCCGGAAACGCTGGAAAAAATCGAGCACGCGTTCCGCAAGCACGGTTCCTGGGTAATGATTTCCGGACGATTTTTTTATTGGTTTCGGGTGCCGCTTACTATTTTTGCCGGTATGTCCGAGATGAAATATTCCTGGTTTATAACTCGCGTCGCGATTTCAACTGCCGTCTGGCTCGTGGCTTGTCTCGGATTAGGAATGTACCTCGGCCCACAAACCATCCGCTTTTTTAAACACTCACCGATTGAATACCTGCCAATACTCGGAATTGTGTTGCTTGCGTTTATAGTTTTCTTTATATCTCGAAGAAACAAGCAGGCTAAAAAATCCTAAAAAACATTCGTTTGTCAGCTTCTTTTCGGCTGAACAAAAACGATTCCGCAGCGCTTTTCTCCATCAGAATGTCTTAAACACACAATCGCATGAGGATCGGGGAGCTCTTGCATAACTGAAGTAGGTGGTGGTGACTGATCGAAATACGACAATTGCCTTGGCAGTGAATCGTTCTGACCAGTCTCTCTAATTACACCAAGCTGGGCAAGTGTTTCCGCATCTAGATGTTCAACTGCTGCCCGAAGTGATCCGAATGTCTTTATAGCAAATGCCAGCATTGCAAGTGGACATACATTTTTATCAGCTATGCCTTCGCATCGCCGTGTGTCGTAGATGTAACTACCGGGACGAATGTCCCAATCTTGGTCAGTTACCTTCATATCAGCAGTCATTTGAGTCCATAGTATAGACTACAAAACATCAAAGTCAAGATGAGTCGAGACAGAATGTGTGAAAACTGGATCAGTGAAGATTTTGCAGTGCAGTAAAATCAGCCAGCGTACCCACATCCAACGTAAGTCCTTCGGTGATGGACGCATGAACAGGAAAGCCCATTTTGATCAGGTATGGAATAATGTTTCCCGGTGCATCCCGGTTGTTTGCCGGATCCGCAAGGTATTTCTTCAAAAGCTTGACAGCTTCTAGTGGGTAGTAATAAAACGGAACTGCACCCAACCAGAAATCACCCCGGGAGTCATGATTGGCAGGTGGATCATCAGGTTTTTCGAGAAATTCGGTAACTCGGTCACCATCCATACGCGCACATCCCAACCTTCCCTTCACACTGTCCGGAGAATCGAATCGACGCATAACAGTCGCAAAATCGTGCGGGTGCGTTTTAATTACCCTCTCAAAATTCTCAAAAAAACCGGGCTCCTCGAAAATTGTATCTATCGACAAGACTAACAGAGGTTTATCCCGAAGAACCGCATGATTCAACGCGTCACCGAGATCAACAAGTGCCCCACGTTTTTTCTGATCCGTTGCTGTTAGCACGCCATTGCTTATCAGGTGGACCGTAAATTGTTCGCGATACTTTTGAAATACAGCCTCGTATTCTGCTGCGAATTTTTCGTTGGTAATCATGGCAAACGAGACCATTCCGAGAGACCCGGATAACTTTCGGATAAGATGTTCGATGATTGTCGAGCCTTTATACTCCAGAAGTCCTTTTGCCTTTCCTTCACTTCCACCAATTCTGGTACCAAAACCGGCGCCAAGAAGCACTACCTCAAACGGTACTTTGCTTTTTGTCATGTGGACCTGAGAGGACTTGAACCTCTGACCTACCGGATGTAAACCGGTCGCTCTAACCAACTGAGCTACAGGTCCAAACTTACGGACTACACTCTAACTCCAACCAGAGGCTGGTCGGCTTTTGGCCGAAACTGACCCGCTCGCCATCGCTACGCTCAGGCGTTAGCGGGCGAGGCTACAGGTCCGCTCATTTATTGTAACACACGACCGCTTTTCCTTGGAAACAGATAGTAGTAAACAATCGGGATGAAAAAAAGCATAATAATCCCGGAAAATGTCAGTCCGGCTATTATCGCACCGCCCAAACCTCGCCACAAGGGGTCGGACAAGGTAATGGGAATCAATCCGATTATTTGTGAAATTGAGGTCAAAGCTATAGGTTCCAATCTGCTTGCACCCGCTTCAGAAATGGCATCCATTTCGGGAATCCCGGCAGCTAAATTTTTGTTTATCTTCTCGACGATCAGAATTGAGTTTGCGACAACTATTCCGAATAATGCGAGCGTACCGATAAGCGCAGGAAAAGAAAGAGGCGTTCCGGTAAGTGCAAACCACAAAAATACACCGGAAACAGCCAGAGGAATAACCAACATGACAATAAATGCTTTACGAAACGAACCGAGTTGAATAACCATCGTAGCCATGATGAGGATTGCGGATATTGCCATCGCATTCAGAATAGATTGAACCGATTTGGCGTTTTCTTCATTCGAACCTCCCGTTTGCCAGGAATAACCCTTTTCCATTTTGAGTCGGTTATCCGCATAGTCAACAAGACTCTTGTTAAGTATGGTCGGATTGTATCCGGGCAATGCCCCTGCAGTTACCGAAATTGTCCGCTGACCATTTTCTCTTGTTATGACTGTCGGATTATTACTCAACGTAATCTCTCCCAATTCTGTGAGAGGAATTGGTCCTTGTGTGGAATTAACATGCAAAATACCGATATCCTCCGGACTGGGAACGGTTTCGAACATACGATACACCACATTCAGTTCTTTATCATTGAGCGTAACTTTGCCTAACGTAAAACCACTTGCAAAAGTTCTCAAAGAAAATCCGATTTGCGACTCAGAAATTCCATGTTCACTGAGCTCTGTTTTATCGGGAACAAATGTCAGTTTCGGTACACCGGATTTTATAGACCGGTCAACGTTGACGGTTCCCGGAAGATCTTGCAAAAACTTCTGCGTTTTTTGCGCATAATTCTGGAGCACATTCAAGTCGTTACCCAAAAGCTTTATTTGTACGTCGGACCCCACAGGCGGGCCGCTCGAAGCTTCTACTACCTGAAGCGACCCTTCGGAAAAAGCGGCATACTTCTTGCGTAATCTTTGAGCAAATTTTACCGAGTTTTCCGATCGCGTGGCTTTGTCCTCAAGTTCAAATGTATATGCCAGGATATTACTCGAACTTCCACCACCGGAGAAACCGCTTTGCACACGGGAACCGATGCGGGCATAGACCGTTTTAACATTATTTTCGAATCTAAACTGTTCCAGCAAATTCAGTGCAACTGCCTTCATCTTGGTTCTATTTGTTCCTGCGGGTAACTCTACCTGCACGTACACATAATCTTCATCTGCTTTGGGAAAGAACTCATTTTCCACTAAACCGAGAGGTACCAGTAAATATGAAATAACAGAAAAAACAATGACGATCGCAAGCGTTTTTAAGCGCATATTCCTGGTCGCTAACAAAACATCGATAATTGTTCTGTACCGTTCGCTGATTGCATGCATACTTATAAATCCTTCATCAATACCCAAACGGAATCGACGTACAAGCACGCGGACCACGGATGTTGTTTTGAAACGAGCCTTCAAACCATCCCAGAAGCTTTGCCTGAACAAATAACTGATAATACAAAGGACTATTCCGATGCACAGGGTGAATACATACAAAGGTGAAGGAGGAATAACGGTAATCAAGACAATAAAAGCCGCGATTGCACCTATTAATCCCAATAACACTTTCAATCTCTGCGGCAGTACCGGAGCCATTATAAACATCGTTGCGGGCAACGTAAACAAAAAAGCGACCAGAACCGAAGACATCATTGCCGCAGAAACTATGATCGGTATGGGTTTTATAAATTCACCGATGATTCCGGTTGCAAGAAGTAACGGCAGAAATGCCCAAATAGTAACCAAGTTAATTGAGAAAAGATCGATGAAATAGTCCTTCCACACTAGTAATCCCGCTTCCAGAGACGTAAATTTTTTACTCCGCATGAGTGATGCGTAGCCCTGGACAATAACCACATTATTATCGACAAACAAACCGAGAGCAATTAACAAGGAAAAAAATGAGAGAAAATTAAGCGTGAGACCCGCAGCTTCCATGACAGAAAAAAGTATCAATAACGTCAAAGGGATAGCCAGAGACGCAACAAGCGCCATACGGGCACCGAAGAGCAACAGCATTGAAATAAAAACCAGTGCGATAGTCTGCAAAAAATTGTTATACAAATCGAAAAACTGATCATCTATCAGTTTGGAATAATCCTGAATGTCATCCAGCACATATGCTTTTTTATACGGAGACAAGACTTCTTCCAACTTCTCACGCGTAGCGCTCACCGTCTCGTTTATTTTTGCGCTTCTCGTCCGATACACTGAAAATATTACGACCGGGCGGGCCTGATGGTCTCTGCTCGCACTATATGATAATGTGAGGTCTGGTTTTGACCGTTCCTCAACAGTTGTCACATCTCCGAGTGCGATAACTTGACCGTTCAAACGCAGTTGCAAAGAACGTATATCGCTTACGGTGTTTATTGTCTGTTCAACATTTAAGGGATATGAGTAATTTCCCACTTCTAAATTGCCCGCCGGAAATGACCCTGCGGCATTTTTCAGCGCTTGGGAAATTCCGAAGGGATCGATACCTTTTTCACGCATTTCTGTCGGGTGAGCTCGGACATATATTTCCTGTGTATCGTATCCTGAAAGTTCAACCCGATCTACTTTAGAAATATCCTCAATGGCATCTTTGAGTCGATCAGCCAGTCTCATGAGACTGGAGACTTCCCCACCGTTAGCGTTTGTGAGAGCAAACGTCCATACGGGAACGTCTTCAAAATCAATATCAGTCACCGACGGATCCTGAACATCCGACGGAAAATTACCAATACTGTCAACTGCCCGCTGCACTTCATCCCGTGCTTTCGAAGGATCCGTACCAGCCGCAAATTCAAGAGATACAACAGATACGTTTTCCTGAGAAGACGACTCATAATTATTGATTCCTTTAATCCGTTTGACGGCATTTTCGACCGGAACTGTGACAAGCGATTCGATATCTTTCGGACCTGCGCCGGGTAAAACAGTTGATACGATTACATAGGGAATTTTAACTTCCGGGTTAAGGTTTCTTGGAATCCGTATCAGGCTTGAAACACCCAAAAATACAAATGCCAACACGACAAGCAGTGCGAGACGTTTGTTCTGCAAATATCTGCCAAAAAACGAACCCAACAATTTGGGATCGAACTTCAGCTTATCAAGATAGGTAATTTTCTTTTGTGCCATAGCCTATTTTTTTGGAATCACAGAATCGCCGGCGACAACTGTTCTGTCGAGAATAACCTGATCTCTGTCTTTTAACCCTTCACTCACTTCTACCAGCTGGCCATAGACAGTCCCAAGAACGACACGTCGTTCTCGCGCTTTGCCGCTCTCAACGAGGAAAACGGTCGTATTGTCATTTGTTATGTACACCGAGTCCAGTGGTATAAACGGTACCGACTTGCTGGTGTCCGGATACCCTACCGGAATATGGACTTCAACAAACTCGTTGTCGGTTACCGAGAGTAGTTCTGCATCTTCGAGTTTGAAGATTACAGAATACAGCGTACCCTCAGTTGCTTCAGCAGAAACATAAAACGGAAGTGCTTTGAGCGAATTTTGTCCGATAAAAATATCCGACTCTTCTATCCGGGAAACTCGTGCTGCCACATCTTTGGGTAGAAGCGCAACAGCTTGAACGTCGGTTACAGAACCTGAAAGTGTTACGAGGACTGTCCCGGGATTGACAAGTTGTCCCTTTTGGACATGTACACGTTCTACGATGCCTTCGATTGGTGAAGCAGGATACATCAAACTTTCAGTAATAAGTGCGAGGTGATATTGCAATTTACTTATCTCTACTCCCAACTCTAATGACTTTTCCTGAAGTTCCAATTGCTTAAGAGTTGTTTCCTTCTGTAGTGTGCTGAGCTCTGTAATCGGTTTGGTATCGTCAGTTTGGTACTCAGTATTCCGCAGACCGCTCTTCAATTGATTCAAGCCGGAAAGATATTGCGATTTAAGTTGCTTAGTCGAGGTAATCATACTGCTATTTGTACCTGCAGAATTAGTTGCTGCATACAAAGCGAGATTCGCGTCCAGTGTGGTTATAATCTCTTCATTCAGACTGATGAGGGCTTTAGTTTCAGATACAGAAGCTTCGGATATAGCCCTGAGCTCATCGGAATTTGTGGCATTTTTCTCGGCAATTTTCCGTTGTTTCTCAACTAAGTCCTTTTGAAGTGGAAGCGAATCTGTTACGTTCTTATATTGTGCTTCTGATATTTGTCTCTGAATCGAGAACGCATTTGCGCCCTGATAATTAGTGGATAGCCAAACGAGCGTCTGTCCTCGGTAAATTGAGTCTCCCTCTGCAACCGGAAGTTCTTGAACTATCCCACTTGTCTGCGCAACAATTTTGACAACGTTGCCTTTTTCGATTTTTGCCTGAACACGCACTTTTGGTACACTGCCGATTCGATAGACCTCAACAGCACTGGGATACGTTATCTCAGATGTTTTCTCTACAGTATTTTTACGCAAAAAGTTTCCGAGAACTATGAGGCCGAGGGTCAAAAGAAACAGACCAGTAATAACCGCCAGTGGCCGACGTTCGATAAACCGTGCAGATTTCTTACCTGCAGCTTTCAACCTGCCAACAATTCGGGATACTTTCGAGCTTAAAAAATGTGGTTTGATTTTTTTTATAGGTTTTGCCATAGAACCGGCATTATACCAAAAAAGACAGAGGATTGGCAAGCTGGGAGATGAAAGGAATCGGTGGTGACCGCCGGTGGACTTGTTAAACTGTCCGTTGACGAGGCTTTGCGAGTCTTACGGACAGTTAATCCCGATGAGCGTGCGTGAATCGGGGAACCACCGAGAATAAGAGTGACCGCCGGTGGACTTGAACCACCGACCTTCGCAATGTCAATGCGACGCTCTAACCAACTGAGCTAGGCGGTCAATTTTGCAACAAGTTTGTTGCCTACGACTTTTTCTATTTTAACACGATAGAACACTTTATCCAACTGTTTATCGGTGGGAGTTCACTATATTCGGATAATGGTAAGAGCAGTAGCAGAAAAAGTTTCTTGTCAGCCTCTTTTGAGGGATCCCATACTTGCCAGTACAGCAGTTATATCTTCGGTTCTGTTTTGTCGCGCTTGCCTCATAAGCTTCTCACGGACTTTACCGAAACCGAGGTAGTGATTAGCCATATACCCCACACCATAAGCGACAATCGAAAGAGCCGTAATCGCAGCTGTAGGAAGAAGTAACTGTTCATTTAGTGCAATTAACCCTAAAACAGGTAAGGCAGGAGCAGTGTAATCAGCAACTGCTAGGAGTTTGTCGGTCCGATTGCCGGTTTGCATAGCTGCTTGTATCTGTCTCCAGGCAAGCTTATGCTCTCTTTTCAAATGCTGATCACTCGCTCTATCAGTAGTTATTTGATCAAGAAGACCGAGTGCGATGCGTGAATCCTGAACACTTTGTGCTGCGCTTAAAAGTGTTTGCTCAACATTCGGTGTGGTTTGTTCAGTTGTCATTTTTTACTTTAAATACTTAACCCGGCGTGTTTGCCTGTGTTAATTCTTTTGACATTGAAAATGCCGTTCCTTTGCGTTTTGCTAGCGAACGGTGTTTCCGTTTGCCTTTTTTCTCAAAAGAAGCATCAAGCCACAAACGACCTTCACTCATTTTCCGCCGGATTGACCGGAGTATTTTGATGATAAATTCAAGAAAACGAAGATGATAGATGCCTGGTTTTGCAGGAAGCTCCTCTACGGTCATTTTGGAAATATCACTTACCAACCCGCTGTTTTCCATTTTCAACATTTCAATTTCCTGCTTCACCGACTTCATAAGCTCACGAATCTCGCTCATCACACGCCGTTCCTCAACAGCTTCACGATAGTTGAAAATCATTTCAACTTTTCGAGGTCGAACCGGCTCTTTTTTTTCGTTACCGAACGGTGATTTACCGAACTGTTCAAAACCTTTGCCGAACTGGTCCATTCCGTCAAATCCACTACCCGGACTTTGATTAAAAGGATCCGATTTCGGTGTTGAAGCAGGTGAGTTGAAAAACGAGTTGTTCAAATCCTGAAAGGAGTCAGTGAATGCATTTTTAACACCACCAACCACATCAGAGCCAATGTCTTCAAATGCATTCTTTATTTCCTTCAGTGGACCGCCTTTTGAGCTCTTCTGACCAAATTTCATAGAGCCATATTATACTATAGGACCTATAGGTTTGTCAAGAAGTCTAGTGTTTTCTGCTTCCTGATAAGCCGCGTATAAAAATAAGCGTTCTGTTTTAGCTCTTCCTTATCCTTGTCCGTCTTGGCGGTTTTGTAGACAGGTTCAAGTTCTTTCTCTTCCACGGTGATTTTTGCCTCATCCGCAATTTTGTCGAGTACAAACTCCGACTTATACATGTCTGTCACTTCTTTTGCAGCCTTTGCACGGATACTTTCGGCCGTTTCTTTCCGAGCTGCAAGATATTGTTCTACCGTCATGCCGAGCTTTTTGATCTCGTCATACATGGAAACAAGACGACGATTGGTTTCTTCGTCAAGGATAAGCGGGGAGATTTCAATATCTGACTGCTCCACCACATCATTAAATACTCTCTGCAGTTTTTCGTTTTTCTTCTTCTCAACATCTTCCGGTTTCTGATCTTTTGCAGCATCTTTACCGGGAACCCAGATTTCATCTTTTTTTGCCTCGCCCTTGAGCTTTTCGGCAATAGCTTTGTAATCTGCGAGTTTCGTTAAAACAGGAGCCTCTGCAACCTCAAAAAGCACGTGCCATTCCGTTTTTTCTTTCGCATCTAAGAGGGACACTTTGGGGTCAATGTATGGCTTGATGTCGTGCTTTTTCAATACATCTACATATATGTGCGACAGAAGATGACGAATTCCTTCATCAAGAAGCCGTTCTTCACCTAGCTTCTCGCGAACAAGTTTTGCAGGTGCTTTTCCTTTTCTGAAGCCTTCAACTTCCGTTGTAAGCGTCAATTCCTTAAGCGCTTCCTCCTTGCTTTCTTCGATTTCCGACCAGGGAATACTGACGGTGATTTTATAAGTTTGTTTGGGTAGTTTTTCTACCTTTTCTGTAAATTTCATGGAAGCATTATAGCATAGCGAGCGTAAAAGTAAATGAATTTACTCGAGAGTCCGAGCAACCCTCACTGTTTCGTTCGTTGACGGAAGTGTGTGCAGCTTGAGTATCTCATCGAGCGTAAACCAATCATATTCCGAGGCCTCTTCATTGAGCGTTATTGAGTTATTCTCATCTTTCAGAGCACAAAGATAGGTACAAAAAACTCCCTGCCAATTTTCACGAATTACAGTATGTACTTCAGGGAAAAGTTGTTTAATAACTATCTCGCAGCCGATTTCTTCCCTCATTTCCCGTCGTAAAGCCTCTTCGGGAGTTTCGCCAAATTCAACTCCGCCTCCCGGGAATTGCCAACAATTATGGAATTTTTCATGAGTCGGCTCGAGATCTCTGCGTTTCGTCATGAGGTATTTTCCCGCCGTGTTTCGAATAACAGCTATCACGGCAAGCTGAACGCGTTTTGTCATGATTGCGCCTCCCACCGGCCAAAAATACCGGTCGAAAGCTGTCGACCGCCAGTTGATTCTTCCAACACAAGTTCTCCGCAGCTTGTTGAGCCTTTCTGATTGCGCAAAGCAGTCTGCAACGTATTTTCAAGCATAATTGACGACGCAGAAACAGCATACGCATTAACTACCACAAACAACGGGTGCTCGGAGAGAACTTGCTGGCATAAATTCAGAAGTTTGGGAAGATCTCTCATCAGATCCCACGTTTCGCCAGTCGGTCCATGACCATATATGGGTGGGTCAAGAATTATCCCGTCGTAACGAACACCCCGCTTGATCTCGCGGGAAACAAACTTCATCGCATCATCAAGTATCCAACGCACTGGCTTTTCGGATAACCCAGACATAGCTTGGTTTTCACGCGCCCAAGAGATAGCAGATTTTGAGGCGTCGACATGTGTTACTTTTGCTCCCTCAGCTGCTGCAGCAAGCGTCGCGCCGCCCGTATACGCAAACAGATTAAGGATATTCACCTCACTTTCTACTTTAGACCTTCTACTTTTTACTTTCCCCCTCATCCAGTCCCATTGAACATGTTGTTCGGGAAACAGTCCGGTATGCTTAAAGGGGCTGAGTTTCAGTTTGAATTTCAAATCCTTATATATGACTTCCCAACTCTCGGGCATTTCGGTTTTAACTTTCCAGGATCCCCGTTCGCTCGATTCTTTATAGAATTCAGCATCGGCCATTTCCCAGTCTTGTTGAGACAACCGGGGAATCCAGATGCATTGCGGGTCCGGTCTGAGAAGGGTATATTTTCCGAAGCGTTCAAGCCGCTCTTCATTTCCCGAATCAAGTAGTTCGTAGTCACTCCACCCACGGGTCGAAAGAATGTCCATGTGCCGCGGGTGGGAGTCGAACCCACACGATTGTTAAGATCACAGGTTTTTGAGACCTGCGTGTCTGCCAGTTCCACCACCGCGGCAAAATTAAGCCTAAAGGCTAAATATTTAAGCCTTATTAAAGCTTTAAGTTTAAATATTTAAGCTTTATTCAGGCTTTAGTCTTAAAGCTTTGTACTTTATACCAGATGATTATATCAAAAGATTCTACAGAATAGCTTTTCCTGTTATGAGTCTCCGAATTTCAAGAAGTGCCGAGTAATTTGCAAGAATTACAACATTATTTTCCTGTGCTTTCCGGATTTCCCTGACAGCCGCAGTGACTTCCGGTGTCAAATTTATTGTTCTGATGCCCTCCACTTTCAACCGCACCGCCATGTCATACGCCCGATCCCCATACACAAATATTTTTGAATTTTGAATTTTGAATTTTGAATTTATCTCCGTGTCCCATATCCACGACACATCATGTCCGTCCGGGTCTCTGTTGTTGAGCCCAAGAACGAGCAGTGTATCTTTATTCAATTCTTTCAACGATTCAAACACAACCGTCCAGCTGGATGGATTTTTCCCCAAATAGAATATATACCGTTTCCCTCCTTCTGAAATTGATTCTCCTCTTCCAAAAGCCGGCTCCCATTTCGCAAGAGCCGTAAAAAGACTTTCCTGAGATAAACCAATTTCGCCAAGTGCCAAATAGACTGCCTCGGAATTAATGACTAAATAATTTGGAAGACTCGATAAATCCTTAAGCCTCTTTTCGTTATAGGTGAACATTTTCGGACGTTTAAAGTCTCCTTTTGGACACGCCCATGACCCCATATGCGAGACATAAATTCCAGTGTACGTCAGTTTCGTACCGCATCGCGGACAATACAGGTAATCTCCGAAAACTTTAAAGTCTTTTTGCATAAAAACGTCCGGTACGCCGTAGTACTTCTTAACGGTTTCTCCGAGTTCTTCTCCAAGTGCATAAATACCCGGATCCGAAGCATTGGTGATAAGTACAGCTTTCGGGTTTGAGACAAAGACTTGTTTCCATTTTTCAGTGATGCTCGCAACTTCCCCGTATCTGTCCATCTGATCGCGAAACAGATTCAAAACAATAACAATGTTCGGCGGAAAAACAGCAGCAACGGACGGAAAATAGTTTTCATCTACCTCAAACACACCGATATATTTTGTATCCGATGAGTATTCTTTTTGAATAAGAATATTGGAGATTATCCCATTCAGTTGATTGGCACCGGATGGGTTGGTAATCACGTTTTTCCCTTGCGATTTTAAAACCTGAACAAGCAGTTTGGTTGTTGAAGTTTTTCCGTTCGTACCGATCACATAAATTACTTTTTCGAAACAGCTTTGTAATTTGTGTCCGATATTCGGATCAAGTTTAAGAGCTATCTCACCGGGCCATGTCTCACCACCCCGCTTGAGGACTTTTTGTGAAAATCGTGAAAATAGTTTGGCAAAAAATGCAGCTAGTTCTGTTGTCATCGTCTTCTATTCTAAGATATTCACAAAAAATTGCACGCCGCCGAGCCAATTATTGTGATTGCTGGGGTTATACTTAACCATAATCTGTTCTGGTGTAACAAAACCTTTATCAATATAATTCTTTTTCAATCCACGGGCAACCGTGTCTATTCCCTCGTCATATGAAGCAAAGCGCGTAACTTTACCGCCATATATTCCCCACCCCCAACAGTTAAACGAGTTTTCCGGTATCTTTCGACACAACCCCGACTCTTGCATAGCAATTGCAGGCAACAGGGCATAATGAAAACCGTATTGATCAGAAATGGCAACAATTTTGTCAGCATACGGGTAAAGAGGCGAATTGTGTTTCTCGAAAAACTTCTGTAGAGATTGAACACGACTATCAGCATAAACAACACCCGTTGTCTCTCCCAAAACAAGAGGACCTTTACTGGCATTCATTGACCGTTGCGTCTCGGAAAAAAGTTCCGAAAGCACGATATCGCGTTTTTCTATATAGTTAATACCGATAATGCTGATCAGGAAGTTCAATGCGATGAGTACGAGTACCAATCCTAAGCGGCTCGCCACAGAAAAAACGTGCTTCTTCAGCATATACATGGGAATATTATGAAGAAAAACAGGAAAAAAAGCAAGGCTTATGACTCTATCGGAGTAATCTCTGCCCCTATTTTTTTCAGCCGATCAATCAAGAGTTCGTAGCCTCGTTCGATCTGTTCAACACCTTCGACCAAACTTTTGCCTTTCGACAAGAGAGCGGCAAAAAGCATACACGCACCGGCGCGAATATCCGTCATTTTGGCAACCCCGTTATGCAACCGTGCCGGGCCGCTTATAACTATTGCTTGTTTTTTCGCTTCTTTTGCCGACCAATTGAATTGATACACCTCGGCAGGATTTGTTACTTCCGGTTGGAAGAATGACAATTTAGCTCCGAAGCGCTTCAACTCTTCAACATACCCAAACCGATCTTCAAATACTGTTTCGTGAATAATACTCTTCCCTTTTGCCTGTGTCATAAGAAGTGCCCACAATGGCTGCCAATCGGTCATAAACTCCGGATGAGGACCGGTTACAATATCGACCGGCTTAATTACTTCCGGAACCATAACCCTGAACAAGCCATCGTTTATCGAATAATTAAAACCCGCCAACTTAAATGCTTCAAGAAATGTTTGGATAGTATCAAGTTCGACATTACGGATCACAATTTTCCCTCCGAACAATGCCGAAAGGACGATAAGCGAAATCGCTTCATTTCTATCATATTGAGTCTTGATTACCGATGGTTTCAGCACCGCACTACCTTCAATTTCTATCGATTCCCCCTTTCGCACAATATGTGCGCCACCCTGATTAAAGAAACGTATAAGATCGTCGATTTCCGGTTCCTGTGCGGCATTGTGAATAGTTGTTTTCTCGGAAACCCGGGACGCCATCATGATCGCAAGCTCGGTCCCCGTATGGGTTTTCTTATTGAACGTGATGTTCCCGCCATTCGTTTGTGAAAGCTCCGCATAGTAAAAACCATCCTCCGGATTATATTTTACTGATGCTCCGAAATCCCTGACGCTGTTGACCAGACGATCAACCGGACGTGCACCGAGCCGGCAACCACCCGGATTGGGAATTTTTGCTTTACCGAACGTAAATAGTATCGGGGCAATGAGCATAAATGAAACTCTGGTACGAACGCCGTATTCAAACGGTATCTCGCTTTTTGTCAGCGTATTTTCAACGGTAATCGTATGATCATCGAGAAATTTTACAGTTCCTCCCAGATGATTAATAATGTCGATAAGTGACATGACATCACGTATTCGCGGAACGTTTTCAATTGTTGATTTACCCTTGACAAGCAGAGCGGCAATGATAAGCTTCAAAGCCACATTTTTTGCTCCGGCAAGTGAAATCTCACCCTGTAGCTCTTTTCCTCCGTTAATTATGTATTCCATTGTTTTCAACAAACATAACTTCTTCCCGAAGCACTACACCAAATTTATCACGTACGGTACTTTTAATCAAATCTACCAATTCCGCGTAATCATGTGCAGTAGCAGTACCTGTATTCACGAAAAAGTTCGCGTGTACCGGTGAAACCAGCAAGCCACCGAATTTTCTGTCTTTAAACCCGGTTACGTCAATAAGATATCCCGCTGAACGTGAAGGCAAATCAAAACGGACACGTTCTTCTTCGCTGATGTTCTTGAAAACACAACCGGCCGTCAGAACGCCTGTTGGTTGCGTATCATGACGGTATTTCATGACGTCGAGACACAGTTGTTTGATTTCAGATTTGTTTTTTTCCACCAGTCGGAAGGTCGCCGAAAGAACAAGTCCCTTTTTATATTGAAACTCCGAGAATCCATATCCGAACTTTGTGTGTTCTTTATCATATACTTTGACATCACCTGTTTCCGACAAATAGGAAACACTTTCCACAGTATCCGAGATTGCATAGTGGTTTTTGGGCCATTTTGAATTCATATATATTGCACCTCCGACACTTCCGGGCAATCCGTATAAGTACTCGAATCCTGACAAGCCTTCGTCTGCGAGTTTAACCGCTGCCAGATTCACAACATAGCCGGCTCCTAAAGTAAGCAGCGCACCTCCTTTCTTCTTCTCCAGTTGATATTGCATATCCGATACTTTAAGGACGACACCGTCAAAGCCTTCGTCGGAAAAAAGAATATTCGAACCCCCCCCTAAAACAAACAGGGGAATCTTGTGTTCCTTGCAATAAAGAAGTACTGAAGACAGTTCGACAACATCGGAAGTTTGAACAAACACCCGTGCGGGTCCCCCGATTTTTATTGAGGTAAGAGCTTTCAGTGGAAAGTCTTTTTTTACTGTTCCACGGCGGACAAGTGATGAGATTTTGTTGATGTGTTCGAGTAATAACTTCATAACAAATTTTTTTTAACAACAGCTAGCTTATTATACACATCGCCGGCTCCCATAGTAACAATAACCTGTAACGGATATTTTTCATGAAGTTTGCTCATGACAAACGACAACTCCGCGTCTGTAGTAACATACTCAAATCCAGTGTAGCCCTTTTTTTGAGCCTCCATCACCAGTTGATCACTGGTAACGGAAAAGCGGCCAACAGATTCCCTGGCAGACCCGAATATCGGCAACAGAATCGCCGTATCCGCTTGTTTTAAACTCTCGATAAATTCTTCCTTAAGTTTTTCCGTTCTGCTGTAGGTGTGCGGTTGAAAAATAACAGTAACGTGATATCGTGGATAACGTTTTTTGAGTGCAGCAAGACTTGCTACAATTTCAGCCGGGTGATGTGCATAATCGTCGTATAACAATGAGCCCGCGATCTGCTCGTGAAATTCTATCCGTCGGGACACTCCGGTAAAATCTTGTAATGCTATTTGTATGTCTGAGGAGGAATACTTCAAAACTGTGTAAAGTACTATTGCAGCAGTTGCATTGTATACGTTATGAACTCCGAGAAGTTTAGTCGAAAATGTCCCCAATTTTTCACGGTTATGCGTTACACTAAAAGATAAATCTGTTCCTGATTCCTCAATATTCGAAATACGATAATCGCTCCCCTCACCTTCCCCGTATGTGTAGACAGTTTTGCCTGAGTTCCGCGCTAATTGCAATAGACGTGTGTCGTCTCCGTTGACTACCAAAAAGCCGTCTTGTTGCACATTCATGAAAAACTTTCCAAACGCCGCTTCGACTTCATCAAGATCTTTAAAAACGTCGGGGTGATCAAAATCAATATTGGTACAAACTACCGCATACGGAGCGAGATATAAAAATTTGGGGGTACGATCCGCGATTGGGTCTGCCACATACTCGTCTGATTCGACAACGAAAAAATCACCGCTATCCCAACGACCGGAAGGTTTTCCCATAAATGACGGAACTCCTATATAGTAACTCATGGATAAACGCAATTGGTTTCCCATATGGGCGATGAGTGCAGAAGTGGTCGATTTTCCATGGCACCCACAGACCGAGATCGTCTTTTTCTCCTCAGATAATTTACCCACAAACTCTGCTAAAGAAAAGTTCGGTAAACCCTTACTCTGAGCTGCCTCTACCTCAATATTGGATTTTCCTCCATTTGCACCGCTATAAACCAACATGTCAGCATCTCTCAGATTTTTTTCAGAAAAGGGATAAGCAACGGGAATTTGCCGTAATTTGAGTTCGCTTGCAGTAAGATAATCATCACTAGTATCTGATCCTGTTACACTATTCCCCATGTCTGAAAGGATGAGTGCCAAAGCTGTCATCCCTACCCCACATATACCTACTAAGTGATATCTACTATAATTTCGAATTTCGAATTTCGAATTTCGAATTTTTGTCATATAGATATATAGGATATCATATTTGTAACACCCCTTCCCTCACTGCGGTAGGAGGTAAAAAGATCTTTCTGGCATTTGGTACAGAATAACCGCCAATCGATTGCCTCTTTTGACACCCCTCCTTGTAGAAGCGTCGTATAGACTGCCTTCAGAAGATTAAACTTGACCAAATTCTCTCGATTCTCAACACTTTCCTCAAATGCATCGAATAATATCTGTTCACGATCCGGGTTTATGTTATAGCAACAACTACCGATCGCAGGTCCTATTGCTATGGCAATGTCTTGAGGTTTGCTGCCCAGCGACAGAAATCGATCCAATGCAGAGTGTGCCACGTTGACATTACAACCCTTCCATCCGCTATGGACAACGCCGACAATCTGACGCCTACTGTCCTCCATGATTATAGGTACGCAATCTGCTGTTCGTACACTGACGGTTATTTTGTTCCGTCGATCTTTTTTATACACCAAGCCGTCAGCTTCCTTTGTTGTCACTCTTCCGAAGTCTTTTTCCTTATTCAGGGAAAGAACAATATTTCCATGAACTTGTCTGACCCAATAAAAATTAGTTGCAGTAATGCTTTCAGGAATATTCTGTGTGCCGTTACGGGTCAGAAAACCATGGGGAGTATGAATGAGTGTCGAATAAAATTGCTGTCTTTTTTCGTCAAATTTAATCATACATCCCTTTATACTTTAAGCTTTAAGCTTAAGACTTAAAGCAATGTCCACCGCTTTATATTCATCCCATGGAAATTCTTTTTTTCCACGTGCCAGGCTCTGCTCGTGCGCTTTTCCGGTCAGCACAACAACGTCGCCGTTTCTTGCAAAACCGACTGCCTTATTTACCGCTTCCTGTCGGTCTTCAACAAAGTAGTATGTTTTGTCTTTCACGCTGTCTTTTACTTTTCTAAATCCTTTTTCGATTTGGGAAAAAATGGTTTCAATTTTTTCAGTTCGGTAATCTTCTTCGGTAACAATACTTAAATCAGCGTTCTGCGCTGATAACTGTCCCATTGGCAGCCGTTTTGATTTATCTCGAAGACCTGCGCAGCCAAACACATGAATAATGCGCAGTGGCTTTACGCTTTTTTTGATTGCTGAAAAAAGCTGCTTAAATGCCGCAGGCGTATGCGCAAAATCTACCATAAACCGCACGCCGCCTTTTTCAAACAGATCAAACCGTCCTTTTACACGTTCGAACGAGTTTAATGCGTGGGCGATTTTCTTACTGTCAAAACCGAGTAATTTACAAACGCCGTATGCAACAGTCGCGTTTTCTTGTTCAAAAACAACGAAACGGTCTTTCAGTCCGTTATCTACCAGTTCCTGATACATAATATCCGCTGTCTTTTCGACGCCGGTAGACCACATATTCTTGTTATGGATATAGTCTTTGTATTTGTAATACGTAGAAGGTTCAACGTTTACAACACCAATCTCAGCCTGGTTCACCAATTTCATTTTCGCCCGCGCATAATTGGTGTAATTCTTGTGCCAGTCGAGGTGTTCGTTGGTTATATTGGTAAGCGCTGCGATTTTATACCGACATCCCCACACGCGCAACTGATCAAGTGCATGGGACGTTGTTTCCAACACAAAAAAACGGTCACCTTTTTTAACAGCCTGTCGAATCATTTTCTGAATAAAAAAAGGCGAAGGAGTTGTCACATGGAAACCGAGTGGATAAGAAGTCCCCGCAACGTGAGCATGTACTGTTGTAATATAAGAGGCTTTTTCGTTCAGGGAAGCTAAAATATGATAAATCATGCTGGTCGTCGAAGTTTTACCGTCGGTACCAGTGACACCAATGAGCGTAATCTCCCGAGAGGGAAATCCGTACAGGATATTTGCAATAAGTGCTTTGAGAAACCAATATATTTTTTTAAGGTGGATCATTTTAAAAAGATGGTGTTATAGTATAGTACAAAATAAGTGATTTTGCGATATCAAAGAAGGTGGGAGCTGCAGTTTCCGAACCCCACGGAGAGCTCTTTGGCTCACGATAGATTACCAATGTCAGAAATCGCGGATTATCGCACGGTAGAAAGCCTATAAATGATGCTATCGTTTTGTTTGGATCGTAGTAACCTTGGATCGGAACCTGTGCTGTCCCGGTTTTACCGCAGAAAGAAAATCCTTTTGGCATATTCGGCCAGTGAGCCTCGGAGTGATTAACGCTTGCCGAAAGCAACTCGCGCATCTGGGAAATGGTCTTCTCAGAGAATACCCGTACCGGTCGGGCCGTCTGTTTGGGAATTGTACTGTCGTTACGTTTATCATATAAGTGATCGACGACAGTTGGCTTTACGAGATAGCCCCCGTTAGCGAGTACTGCAAATGCACGAATGAGTTGTAGCGGGGTAATAGCAATTCCTTGACCGAAGGAAAGCGTCGCATAGTCAATGGGATACCATTCCTTCTGATTTTTAATTAAGCTATTCGTTTCCCCCTCAAGCTCAATCCCACTAACACTGTATAATCCAAGCTCTTCGAGATATTTACTGACCACGTCTTTTTTCAATTTCTGAATAATTTTAACCATTCCAACGTTTGAAGATTTTTCGAGTATTTGTGATACATCAATTTTTCCATGATACGTGCTGTCCCATGTCTTTACTTCGTAATCTCCGATTTTCACCGGACCGGATTCATCAAACTTTGTTGAAGGTTTGATCTTATTCTCCTCCAAAGCCATGGCAACTATCAGCGGCTTGAAGGTCGAACCAGGTTCATAGACAGCAGAAACAAGCGGGTTAGTAAAGTCCGAATCCGTGTACTTTGAATAGTTACGGACATCAAATGCGGGGACACAACTTAATGCAGTTATTTTGCCAGTTGCAGGTTCCATAACGATTGCGCAACCTTGTTTTGCGTCATAAAGTTCTACCCCCTCATACAACTCTTTTTCAACTATTTTTTGCACACGACTATCAATAGTCGTATGAATATCCAAACCGCGTTGTGTTTGTCGGTCACCAAGCACCCCGCCGATGAATGAAATTCCGAAAAAATCCGCTTCGTTTTCAGAGAGTGTCGGCAAGCCCGCGAGTTCCTGGTCGAAATACCCTTCTAAACCAACATAGCCTTTCGGTTCGCCCGCTTCATCACGACCAACAAAACCCAATAAGTATGCTGACGAGGACGCTTCAGGATAATAGCGCGTCCACGATTCTTCGAAGTTCAGGTATGTTGGGTAGTACTTCTGCAGCGCATCCTTCTTTGCCTGAGCAACTGCATATTTGATACGCCTCCATTTATCAAGGCGCAATAAAGCACTCATGGTTGACTCCCGAATGCTCAGTGTCTGCTGCAGTTTATCTTGCAAAGGCTTGTTGTCTTTCAGCAAATCAATGTTGGCATACACATCGTAAACTTTCCGGTCAAGAACCAGCGGTATATTACTCTGTCCGTAAATTTCGCCACGAAGAGCGGGTGATTTTTGCACATGCACAAAGCGTTGCAGTGGTAAAGATTTGTCCGGATTTACTACCTGAATAAGAAAAAGCCGATAAATAACGGTGAGAAACCCGATAAGGAATAAGAAGAAAACAATTGTGGTTCTACTCATTTCGCGCAAGTTTATCAGTTGTATCAAGATACATGACGGATGGATTCTCTGAAAAACCTAATGAGATTGCCAGTGGTAAAACAGTCTCTGTCGATTCGCGCTTGGCTACCTGTACTTCCAATTCTTTGTTCTGCCTATCAAGAATCTGTATGTCATTATCAACAAGAGCAAGTTGCACATTGGTAAGAAATACTCCTTGAGAAAGTACAACGGCGCTGATAAAAAGCATCATGACCACTCCACCTAAACAGACAAGTAATTTTTTGGTTGTCATAATTTTTTGTAAATTCGTAATTTGGCCCCTTTTGCAAACGAAAACTGCGTGTTTTTTGATGGTTTTCCCAGCATTTCAAATTCACTGTTTCCTTTAAAAAACAATTTTACAAGTCTGTCTTCCGTTGAATAGAAAGTAACAATAAACACGATCCCTCCGGTTTTTAATACGTTCGATAAACTCGATAAGATTCCTTTTACATTCTCCACTTCACCGTTAACGATTATCCGAAGTCCCTGCAATACTTTGCGAAGAAAATTGGTTTGTTCTTTATCGCTCATGTTTAATGTCGCAATGATTTTTTTAAGTGCACCGACCGTCGAGATTTTGCTGTGGAACCGTTCGTGAACAAGAGCATCCACAAATCTGACAGTAGCGATGTCTTCAATATTTTTCGTAAAAAGTTCATATAAATCTTCTTTTGAATTTCCGTTTATAACATCCGCTGCAGTTATTCCCTGTTCTTTGTCTATCCGTAAATCAAGCGGCTCGTCACCTTTTACCGTAAACCCTCGTCCGCTATGCCTCAGCTGTC